>Ga0116157_10001203_pt1 | contig 26308 bp, 19 predicted proteins | sample AD_UKC048_MetaG_FD_89882 | JGI IMG/M metagenome (GOLD analysis project Ga0116157, IMG submission 89882) | Active sludge microbial communities of municipal wastewater-treating anaerobic digesters from USA - AD_UKC048_MetaG | ecosystem: Engineered > Bioreactor > Anaerobic > Digestate | place: USA... | reverse complement strand
TGCATGAGGCAATGTGCCTCGTACGTTCGCGCCTCTTTCGGACTAGTCCCCATCGTCTAGCCCGGTTAGGACACCACCCTTTCACGGTGAGAACCGGGGTTCGAATCCCCGTGGGGACGCCAACTTACAAAAGCCCGCTGCTCGAATGAGTTGCGGGCTTTTTGATTTTCCATGACCTCGTAGTGGCCATCCCAGTGGCCAGATCAAAAACGGAATTTGCTTAAGACGCCCAAAGACGCGCCGATGAACCAAGCGTGGATGCATTGGTCGTCCTGTGGCCGCCTTTAGCGCTGCCAAGACGGTGCTGGGGTAGAATCCGCACTGAGCGTGCCCGACTCGCGGCGTAGTCCGCTTCGGCAAGACGCAGAGCTTCCTTTCGTCGTCGCGCTGCGAATCAAACCTCCCTGTGGGAGCTGGCCGTGTATCGGCCTGCCCCGGGGCCGCGATCGGCGGGAACCGACCAGGACTCCCCGTGCAGAGGCGGCGTCTTCAAATTTTCTGCGCATCAAACAATGGCATCAGTCCGACGGAAAGATCGTTCCCCTTACTACTTCGCGTGTTTTTACGACGAGAACGGGAACGCGAAGTGCATCTCGACGAAATCGAAAAATAAAAAAGAGGCCCTGCGCATCGCCAACGAATGGGAGAGCGCGTGGCAAAAGAAGGTCACGACTTCTCAGGCGAAGGTCGTGCTTAATGACATCCTTGAGATGGTGGGCGCGCAAAAGATGGCCACCAAGACTGTCGGCCAACTCTTCGATGAATGGTTGGCAGAGAAGAAGGATGAAGTCAGCCCCGGTTCTTTTGATCAGTATACGGGCGTGCTCAAGAATGCCCGTATCTACCTCGGAAAGGCTGTTGAGAAGGATGTTAGGGACGTCAGCCGCTTCGATATTATCGCCGCCCGGACCTCCATCGCGGAGGCGATCAGCCCTTCCGCGGCGAACAAGATGCTCGATCACCTGCGCATGGTGTTCAAATACGCCGTCGACAACGAGCTGATCGACCGGTCGCCGATGGTGAAAATCAAGAACGCCGTGATTCCTGAAGGGAGCAAGGGGACGCGACGCGGACTCACCTTGCCCGAAGTTCGTCGCCTCCTGGCAATCGTGTCGCCCCTTTGGCGGGGACTGATCCTCGTTGGGCTTTATACTGGGCAACGACTCGGCGACGTCGTGCGCTTGCAGTGGGGGCACCTGGTTAAGGAGGTCGTGGAAGGCTCAGAGATGCATCTGATCAGCGTGCGCACGCGCAAGACCAAACGGTGGGTTCGCATTCCCGCTGCGCCTCCCTTGCTAAACCACCTGCTTTCAATTCGGCCGAGCGATCCTGAGCCGAGTGATCCGGTGTTCCCTGCTGGGGTCGCGCTCCTCGATAAAAAGGGGCGTGTGGCTCGGCTCTCAAATCAGTTCTACGATCATCTTGTTTTGGCAGGGCTCGCTCCGAAGCGACAGAAGGCTAACACTGGTAACGGACACAGCCGCCGGCGCAAGGTGAATGCCTTGTCGTTTCACTGCCTGCGCCATGCAGCAACTTCGCTCTTGAAGGCCGCTGGTGTTCCGCAAGCCGTGGTAATGGATATCATCGGCCACGAATCGCCGGAGATCAGCGCGATCTACACTCACATCGACGATGCGACCAAGTGCCAGGCCATTAACAAAATTGAGGACGTCACGAAATGACCGCTAATGATTCGCTCATACTAGCTTGGCTGGAGCAGGCACACACCTCGTTGATCGAGGAGACTCCACCGCCCAAGTTCCTGCACGCATCCCAAATCTTCTCGGCTTGCGATCTGCTCGGACACTACATCCTGCGTCACCTCAAGGCATCCGAAGTTGGTCTTTGCGGATTCGAGTCTTTCACCCGCCCGGGTGATTCAGAGAGAGTTGCTTTTCGCCGGCATAATGACGCTCAAAAACGTCAAGGAATCTTGTCGAAGATGACCAGTCGGCTCGAAGCGGTGCTTTTGAATGAGATGGAGGCGGCCGACCGTTGGGGCAAGGTGTTGGTCGCCGAACCGCACTTCGGCATTGGATACCAATCGCGTCTGCTGGCCCTCTGGGAAGAGACGAGTGTGGCTGAAAAGTTTCTACTGCTCGGTGGCGAGGTGGCAGCCCGGGAAGAGTGTGGAACCCTGCGGCGTAAGGAAATCGCCGAGCTAGCTGTGATTTTCTGCGGGCGTGGCACAACTCGTTCAGGACAGCGGAATCCTGATGCAGTGACCGATGTGCGGCTGATCGTGTCCATCGACCAGCTGAAGAATGCGCGGAAGAAAGTTGCTGACCTCCAAACCCATCGCTTCTGCCACTATAGTTTTCCGCTGATCGACACAGCGGCTCCGATCCCCGTATTCTTCGGTGGCCTTCAAAGGCGTGCATCGTGGATCGGGAAAACCTGAACCTGGTTGTATCGGGAGTGGGGTAAGCGGCGTACGCCGCTTACCCCACTTTCGTTTTTCGGTTGCGGCTGATTGTCGCCGAATTTCAAGGGCGTGAAAACGCTCACACCGAAATCCAACGAAGTCATCAACCAGCCTCATCCCGAGTGGATGCGGCTCCCAAAAAACGGAAAGCGCTGTGCTCTGACGGGACTGTCGCGCACGACGCTTTTCACGCTGGCCACGCAGCCGAAATCGGCTCCGCAGGTTCTGTCCAAAGTCATCAAGACGCGCCAACAGGCATCAAAGGGCATCCGGTTGATCCATGTGCGCTCGTTGCTCGATTTCATCGCCAGCAGCGACTCCAAGGAATCCTAAAAGTCTCCGATTCGGCGACACCTAAAGGAGGCACATGAACTCGGAAATTTCCCCCGAAGAGCGCGAGCTAGATTCCCGCCTGGCGTCCATCTACAACGCAATCAAAGACCATTCTCGTCCTGACGATATCGACCTGTCGATCTGTGATGATCTGCGCCAAATCCAGTCCCTCAGCTTGTTCAAGGCTCCGAAGGACGAGGAGGGAGAAGATCAGTTTGATACCTACGACGCGTTCGCCGATTGGGTAATCAAGGATGTCCGCCGAAAGCTCCGCGAGGAGCCTGACAAGAGTCTGCTGAAGACTGGGTATAAACGCATCAACGAGGCCTTGGTCTATAATCGTCTTGCTGGCGTGGTTACAGGACCCCTTCCAAGTCGGCGTGCGCAACTACAAGCACTTGAGAAGTGCCATGAAGAAAAGCAGGTCCGTGTCTGGGAAACCACCGTAAGCCAGGCCGGTGAAGATAAGATCACCGGACCGATGATCATCCGGATTGCTCAAATGCTCGGAGAGCGCATCCCAGATCCTGCTCCCTCTGCGTCTAGCGTGCTTGCGAAGGTTAAGGCAGCATGGAAGCGGCTTCGGATTGAAATCACCGACATCCCTTCCGTGAGCAGCTCGATCAATTACACCAAGCTGGACGAATTGCTGGCTGGAAAGGGAAACAACGATGCGCTCGGAGCCGGGATGGGATCAGTTGACTACCCATTGGAAGTGGAGCTGCCGAACCAAACCAGTGAGGGGATTGTGCACACGAACGCCCAGCAATCTGAGGTTGGGGACCACACCGGACGTGAAACGGTCCCCAAAGCCGATCGCGGTGAGCCGCTAGAGCTGCCGATGATTGAGCCGGCTCTTCAAGGCCTTCAAACCTCCTCTGCGTCTGACGAGGGATGCGCTGCGGGGTTGGTTAAGCAAAACAACATCGATAGGCTCCGTGAGACTGAAGCTGTTCTGGATTCCCAGCCTCCCGCCTCCCTCGGGCTTCAACCTCTGGAGCAATCTCGTGACGGTGGTTTGCGCACACCTCCGTCGTTGACCTCCCACGAAGCGGTCGCTGAGCACGTGGAGATCAGCGCTTCTAGGACCGCCTTCAAGTTCGCAAGCAGCACTATCTACCTATCGGTTGCTCACAAGCTTGGGCTCCGCGAACTCGGGTTCACTTTCAAAGGAGGGGAATGGAAGTGCACGCTCAAGGACTCAGCAGCTGCAAAAGCTATGAACGACGCCATTAGCCGAATGCGCGATGCAGGGCTGTCTATCAAAGAGGCAGCCTGACACCACGTAATCACCTATAACACGGTATAGGAGGTTCCAGCCATGCGCGCACCAGGTGAGCTGTATGCCATCATCCGGACAGCGAAACTGAAGTCGTCAGTCGCGGGGAGTGAAATGTCGGGGAAGCACGGAACTCCGCCGCAATGCATCGATGATGCAGCTGATCATGAATTGCGCCTCAAACCGATTCCGAATGCCGATCCGTCAAAGCTCAGTTCGAATCGCCTGTTGATTTTCGTTGATGGGCGTTGCGAGGACCTTGACTTCGAGGAGGCCAAACACCGCGGGCTCCTTCGTCATGATCTCTTTCGCTCGCTCGTGGTTGATCGGTTGGCCTCGGCCGGAATTCCAATCCAGGCAGTGAGAAGTGATCAGGTTTTGGCCCAGCAGGTGATGGTTTCCGCCAGCCATGAGTTCTTCCTCAGCACCAAAGCCAGTGACCCTGAGCTGCCCGTAGCAGGATTGAGCATTGATGATCGTTATGTTCGGTGGAGAAGGGACTCGGTCGACTTTCTTAGGAAGAGATTTGGTGACCGTGTCGTGGCGATTGTCGAACATTTGGATGAACTGACCCCACACCTGACCGCAGTTGTCGTTCCACTCGTTGAAAAGGCCGTGAAGGCCCCAGGGCGAGCGAGCAAAGGCAAGCCGGCGGCGCCAATTGCGTGGCGCCTCTCGGCATTCGATGTATTTAACAAGAAGACCTTGGACCATCTTTGGACAGAGTATGGGGATGCGATGAAAGGTCATGGCCTGCGCCGCCCACCGCACCGATCGATGGTGACGAGCACAGACGTGAAGGAATTCTACACGGCTGTCGCCGACGCAGCGGGAACCGCTGAGAAGCTTGAGAAGACGCTGGCATTTTCGCTGCCTCCCGTGGAGGGCCGCGTTTTCGCCGAATCGGCGACAAAATACCGGGACCGGGCCGGGCTGGCGGTCGAACAGTGGCGTCAAGAAATCGCCGAGCTGCTGCGCACACTCCACTGCCAGGCGAAAGCCGTTGAGCACCTTCGGAAACGTGAAACAGAGCTTCGGCGGGCGCTCCGTGAAGCTGATGAGCGGCGATCGGTTGAGGAGCAGAAACACTTGGAGTTGCAGCGCCAGCACGACGCCATGCGTGTGATGACAACGGATATTGTGGCCGCTCGTGTCCTTGAAACTTTGGAGATCCCACTCGTGGTTGAGAATCCACAGATTCTCCGCGCTGACCTTGCCGATGGTCGGGTGGTTCGGACATCATCGAAAGGCTTCTCGATCACGGGTCCTTCCCCGAAAGACTGCGTAGCGGGGCGTGGGGCGGTCGAACTCCTCATGGCTCTCTTCCGCTCGACTGCGACGGACGCATTCAAGCTTTGCGTGGCCTGCTTCGGCGAGGCGGGCATTGGTGCAATTCATGCCTGGACCCACAGACGTTTCGCTGGGCGAATAAGCCAAGAAGACATCCATTTGCTGGCGACGCGGCTCAAGCCTCATAAGGCCAAGGCAGCCACAGATCGAATTTCTCCAGGCCAGCAAGATGTCCCAGAGGACCGTCAATTGAAGCAGCCCGGAGAAGACGTCGATCGTTAGCGCATCCTTTAACTTCTTAAAGTTTTAAGAGGAAAATCTCGCCCATTTCGCTAATCACGCCATATTCGAAGGCCCGGTGCCTGCAAATATGTCAAACTTCACTCCTACATCTCGAAATTTGCTAGGGGACGCCCTACGAACCTTGATGGAGCGCAGGCAGGTTACAGGCCAAACACTTGCCGAGAGAATAGATGTTTCTCCGACTTCGATTAGCCGAATTCTCAACGGAGTATCCCGCCCCCGGCAGGGCACGCTTTCCAAGCTCATAGCAGCGCTCTGCACCTCTCCGGAGGAGCAACAACTCATCCTCAGCGGCTACTCCGGGCTTCCAGATGCCGTAGACGAGGAACCCGCTACAACCACAGGTGTTGGTAATATCTCTGCCGCTGAACTAGATCGCGTGGCCCGCTATCTTGAGCTAAAAACCTTTAGCATCGATTTCCGCGAGTCTGTTGCGCGAACGCTTTCTGTTGCGGGTATTATGTTCGAGTCCTATGCGCGCAAGGGCAGTGTTGTAACCGATTTCCTGATCAACGGAAGCATTCGCACCGCCATTGAGTGCAAGTTCAATGTGAATCGAGATTGGGAGCGGGAGACAGGAACGGTTCTCCTCCTTAAACAGCACCTCCCCTGTGCCCGCGTTATCGTGGTTGTGCCCTATCACAACGCGCAGACACAGGCGTTCGCCGATCACTTCTCGGCCGCGGGGGACGCTGTGATCACGCCTGGGGAACTTGTTTCATGTTTGAAAGAGACGCCATGACATCGCCCCTTTTTCACATCGATGCACTCATCACTCCGCGCCGCGATGCGCTCGGGTTTCGCTGTGCATTGAGCGGCGGTTTGCTCTCCCGCACAATGATGTTGGATGAGCTGGCACTTGTCCTCGCCCAGACGAAATCCAGCGCGACCCTCCCCGAAATCTCCGCCGCCATCACCGAGGACAACATTCTGGGAAAGCCGACCACTTCCAGCCGCATCAAGAGTTACAAACACCTCGTCGAGCTATACGGTCTCGACTCCAGCAAGGCCCTCTTCCGCGTCCTGCGCAAACTCGCGGCGCTCGATCCCTCGTCGTTGCCTGTCATCGCCCTTGTTTGCGTGTTTTGTCGCGACCCCCAGCTCCGCACGAGCTTCGGCCTCATTCGCACTCTATCCTTAGGCGAGCACCTGCCCCGCGAACGCGTCGAGGCGTTCCTTGCTTCATCGTTCCCGGATCGTTTCAGCCCGGCCTCTCTCAAATCCATCGCGCAAAACACCTCCGCGTCTTGGACATCCGCTGGCCATCTCGTCGGTCGCGCCAAAAAACACCGTTCCCATCCGACCGCGCGCCCAGTCGCGGCGGCCTACGCCATCCTTGCCGGCTACCTCGCCGGTCTGCGCGGCCAGCGCCTGCTTACTTCTGAGTTTGGTGAACTCGCTACCGCCCAGCTGGGCCTCGTCCCCAGCTATCTCTCGATAGCCGCCGCCCGTGGTCTCCTCGGCTTTAAGCAGGCGGGCGGCGTCGTCGAATTCGACTTCTCTCCTCTCCTCAATCCTCACGAACTCGCCCTCGCCGATGTCACGGATTAACCAGCTGCTTCACAACTACCGCCGTCACGTCTCGTTGCCGCTCAACCCCAACAAGGCCGCCGCGCAGCGCATATGGTTCGCCGTCTATCCGCCCGAAGACGAGCGTCGGCTCCAGCACCGTCTTCAAGAGTTTGAACTCTCCACCCGCGAGGTCGGTTACGCTTGGCACTTGATCGACCTCCACGGTCACCTTTCGGAATGGTTCACGGCCCAAGATCCCGACGAACTGGCTGACTGGTTCGCCAACCCCCAAGATATCGAACTCTACGCAGTCGCGGAGTGGAGGGAGCGGCTCGCGGCGTTCGTTAAAAACGAGGTCGCGCAACTGCCTGCGCCCGAACGCACTGTTGTCGCTCTCGCTGGCCTCATGGAGTTGTTCGATTTTCTGGAAGTCTCCCAATTGCTGGACGCGCTGGAACGTGCCGTCCCTGGCTACCTGCTCCTGTTCTTCCCCGGAGAGCGCGAAAACAACGTCTATCACTTCCTCTCCGCCCGTGCCGGGTGGGACTACCTCGCCACCCCCATCGTCTCGGATCGCTAATCCAATTTACCATCTGTCATGCCCCTCCAGACCCGCGAAATCTTCCACAAAGACCCCCTCGGTTGGCAGCTGCTTAACGAGGGCGTTTCCAGCAACAATACCACCGACCTGACGACGCTTCGCTACGAGCTTCAGTCCTTCGTCTGCGATGGGGAATACCGCACCGGTTTGGTCCGCATTATCGAGGGCTACCTCACCAACTTTTCCTCGCCCGAGCAAAAGGCCGTATGGGTCAGCGGCTTTTACGGTTCAGGCAAATCCCATCTCGTCAAGGTGCTCCGCTACCTCTGGACGGACTTTGATTTCGGTGACGGCAACACCGCCCGTAGCCTCGCTACGCTCCCCGACGATGTCGCGACCCTCCTGAAAGAGGTATCAACTCTCGGAAAAAAACACCAAGGACTCCACGCCGCCGGTGGCACCTTGAAGGCCGACAAGGGCAGCGTGCGCATGCGCCTGCTCTCGATCATTTTCGCTTCCATCGGCCTGCGCCGCGAATACCCCTACGCCAAGTTCTGCCTTCACCTGCGCCGCGATGGGAGGCTCGACGACATGCGCTCCGAGGTCGCCGCCCTCGGCAAGGACTTCAACGAGGAGGTCGCCAAGCTCTACTCTTCTGCCGCCATCGCCAAGGCCTACATTAAGTTATACCCACACATTGGCGACACGTCCAAGGTCGGTCCCATGCTTCGCGCCGAATACCCCAACGTAGACGACGTTGGCATCGACGAGATGCTCGGCCTTATCCGCCTCGCCCTAGGTAACGGCGGCAAACTCCCCTGCACCCTCGTTGTGCTCGACGAGGTTCAGCAATTCGTAGACGGCCGCCCCGATCTCGCGCTCGACATTCAGGAGGTCACCGAGGCGTGCAGCAAACAGCTCGACAGCCGGGTCATGTTTATCGGCACCGGCCAGAGCGCCCTTAGCGACAGCGTGCAGGCCCTGCAAAAGCTCATGGGGCGCTACACCATCAAGGTCCACCTCCGCGACAACGACGTCGAAAAGGTTGTCCGCACCGTCGTTCTCCAGAAAAATGAAAACGCCAAGGGCTCCGTCCAGTCTCTCGTCTCCAAATACGAGGGCGAGATCACCCGCCACCTGAAGTCCTCCAAGATCGGCACACTGAGCGAGGACTACTCCGCCTACGTTCCTGATTTTCCGCTTTTGCCGGTGCGTCGTCGTTTTTGGGAGCGTGTGCTTCACAGCGTCGATCCTACCGGCACCACCGCCCAGATGCGCACTCAGCTTCGAGTCGTGCACGAGGCCTGCCGTGCTTATAGCGAGCGTCCGCTCGGCGCAGTTGTTCCTGCTGATTTCATCTACGAGCAACTCGCCACCGATCTTGTTCAGACCGGCGAGATGCAGAAGCGTTTTCAGGAGATCATCGACGAGCAGGTGAAAAAGCCCGACGGCCAGCTTCGCCGCCGCGTTTGCGCACTCGTTTTTCTGATCAACAAGCTCCCCCGTGAGACCGGCACCGACATTGGCGTTTGTGCCGAGGCCGAGCACCTCGCCGACTTGCTGGTGGACGATCTGCCCACCGGCAGCACTCAGCTGCGCCAGCAACTCCCCGGCCTGCTCAAGAAACTGGTCGAGGATGGCGTGCTCATGGAGGTCGAGGGCGAATACCGCCTGCAAACCACCGAAGGCGCCGCATGGGAAGGCGAATTCCGCAAGCGCCGCTCCGCCGTCATCAATGACGTCACCCTCATCGATGCCCAGCGCCGTCAATTGCTCAGCCAGTCCCTCACCAGTCTGTTTTCCGGCCTGATGATCAACCACGGAGCGGCTCGCGAGAAGCGCCGCATCTTCGCCCACATCGGTTCGGACAATCCGCCCGCTGCGGACGGCATCACACTTTGGATTCGGGATGAATTCACCGAGACGCAGACCACGGTGCTAAACGACATCAAGCAACGCAGCACCGAGGACGCTACCCTTCACCTCTTCATTCCGAAGTCGCACGCTGAAGAGTTAAAGCAGGCAATCGCATCCGTCCAGGCCGCCGAGCAAACGATCCACTTCAAGGGCAACCCATCCACCACCGAAGGACAGGAAGCCCGTCGCTCCATCCAGACTCGCCTGACCAATGAGGGTCAGAAAGTCGAAGATCTGATCTCGAACATTGTCCGCCAGGCCCGGCTCTTCCTTTCGGGCGGTCAGGAACAAACTGTGCTCGATCTTCGCACAGCTGTCGAAGCCGCTGGTGATGCGGTTCTGGCGCGCCTCTATCCGAAGTTCGATGTCGCCGATTCGGCGAATTGGGCGACTGTCCGCAACAAAGCCAAGGAGGGCGCTCCCAACTCTCTCCAATATGTCAACCACGCCGGTGATGTGCAGACGCATCCCGTCGCCAAAGCCCTTATCGACTATGTTGGCGCAGGCAAAAAGGGCACCGACATCCGCAAGCACTTCACCGGCGTTCCCTACGGCTGGCCGCAGGATGCCATCGACGCCGTGCTTACGGCTCTGCTCGTCAGCAATCACCTCAGCGCCCGCTTGCAAGGTGCGCCGCTCACCGCCGCCGATTCCGACATCAAGAAACTCGGCCTCGCCGACTACCGCGTTGAGCAGCCCGTGCTTGGTGCGGCTCAGAAGATCGCGCTGCGCAAACTTTACGCCGCCGTCGGGATCAACGCTAAACCGGGCGGCGAGCTGGCCGACGCTGGACAGTTTCTTACCTCCACCGTATCGCTCGCACGCGCCGCCGGTGGCGATGCTCCTGCCCCCGTAGCCCCTTCGCTTGCCACGCTGCAATCCTTGGAGGGCAAGATCGGCAACGAGCTTCTCCAATCACTCTACGACCAGCGTGATTCTCTTTCCGCCAGCATCGCCGAGTGGAAGAAAACATCTGAGGCCATAGCCCTCCGGCGCCCCATCTTTGACCGCACGGAGCGTTTGCTCGGTTGCGCCGCAGGCGGCCTTTCCACCGAAGCATGGGCCAACACGCTTGCCGCGATTCGCACCAACCGGTCTTTGCTCGACGATCCCGATCCCGTCGCACCCGTTGCCAAGGCGCTCGGTGAAGCTTTACGCACCGCTGTGGCCAAAGCCGCCGACGCCTATGCGGTCGCATTGGCGGACGGCCACGCCCGTCTCGCCGCCGACACCACGTGGGCCAAGCTCTCCCCGGCCAAACAAAACAACCTGCTCGCTACTGCTGGCGTGCAAGAGCGTCCCGCACCCGTCACCGGCACCGACGACGAACTCCTTTCCGCGCTGACGACATGCCCGTTGGCCACTTGGGCCGCCCACACCGACGCGCTTGGGGCACAGTTCGACCGCGCACTCTCCGCAGCCGTGAAGGAACTGGAGCCCAAAGCCCGTCGCGTCTCGCTTCCCGGCGCCACCCTTCGCACCACCGCTGATCTCGACGCTTGGCTCGCGCAAGCCCGCACCACCATCGAGGCCAACCTCAAAGACGGCCCTGTGATCCTCTAGCCAACCAAGTCCCAACTCAAAATTTCGCTCATCAATCCGGCGTTCCGCCGCGCCTGCCATGCCTGTCTCCCTTTCCCGCGAACTTCGCAAAGACCTCGAAAACGTCACCAAGGCCGCCCGCACCGCCGCCGAGTCGGCCGCTCGCGCTGCGTTGGAGAACCTTGCCGTTCACGAGCGACAGGCGCGCGGGCACATGGACGAGCCGAAGCGCAAACTGCGCGCTGCCCTTCGCGCTCGTGGCAAGGCACTCGGCGACGCGCGCGCGACCGATGGCACGCAGGAGCTGACGCGCCTCGTCGAACACACGGCCTACGAGCATTGGCACCGGCTGCTCTTCACCCGCTTCCTCACCGAAAACCACCTGCTTCTCATGCCGGACGACGCGGGCGGCACGCCAACACCCGTCACGCTCGACGAGTGCGAAGAACTCGCGTCCGAACTGGGCGCCAAGGATGGCTTCGATCTCGCGTGTCGTTTCGCCGGCAAGACTCTGCCAGGTGTATTCCGTGCCGAAGACCCCGTGCTTGAACTCACGCTCGCTCCGGAGAGCCAGGTCGAGCTGCGCCGTATGCTAGCCGGATTGAAGCCGGAGGTCTTCACTGCCGACGACAGCCTCGGCTGGACTTATCAATTTTGGCAGGCCCTGCGCAAAGAGGAGGTCAACAAGTCCGGCAAAAAGATCGGTGCCGCCGAATTGTCCCCCGTCACCCAGCTCTTCACTGAGGACTACATGGTGGAGTTCCTCCTCCACAACACCCTCGGCGCTTGGTGGGCGGGTAAAGTAGCGCAGGCTTTTAGCCTGCACGGCACCGATGAAGCCGCCGCCCGCGCCGCTGTCGCCCTCTCACCCAAGAACGGCGTGCCCGGCATCGAGTGGACTTACCTACGCTTCGTTCAAGACGATACCAACAAGACTTGGGTTCCCGCAGCCGGCACCTTCCCGGGTTGGCCTCGCGCTGCTCGGGAGATCACGATGCTCGATCCCAGTATGGGTAGCGGTCATTTCCTCGTCTTCGCCCTGCCGCTTCTCGTTCGCCTGCGCATCGAAGAGGAGAACCTCTCCGCTGCCGCCGCCGTCACCGCCGTGCTGCGCGACAACCTCCACGGCCTCGAACTCGACGAACGCTGCACTCAAATCGCTGCGTTTAACCTCGCCCTCGCCGCTTGGAAACTCGGCGGCTACCAGCCTCTGCCGTCCTTGCATCTCGCCTGCTCCGGCCTCGCGCCCCACACCACCCAGGCCGAATGGGTCGCCCTCGCCGGCGATGACGAAAAACTTCAGCGCGGCATGGCCCGGCTCTACAAACTTTTCGAGGACGCCCCCGTGCTCGGTAGCCTCATCAACCCGCGCGCTGGCGGTGGCGACCTGCTCACCGCCGGTTTTGACGAACTCCGCCCGCTGGTCGAAAAAGCCCTCGCCCCCGCCACCGCCGACGACACCGCCCGCGAGATGGCCGTGACCGCACGCGGCCTCGCGAAAGCAGCCGAATTGCTCGCCGGGCAATTCACCTTGGTCGCGACCAACGTGCCCTACCTCGGGCGTCGAAAGCAGAATGATACCTTAAAAGAATACTGCGAGATACACCATAACGAGGCAAAGGCAGAACTAGCGACGTCCTTCATGGAGCGAGGATTGGCGTTTTGCTCAAAATCAGGTTCAGCAGCACTCTTAGTTCCGCAAAATTGGCTTTTCCTTGGTAGCTTCGAGGAGGTCAGGAAGAAATTCATCGAATGCTTCGACTGGAACATCGTATGCAGGATGGGCGCGAAGGCATTTCAAACACCAATGTATGATTTTGGCGTCGCGATGCATGTGTTTACAAAATCAGCACCCAGTAAAGAGTCTATGTTGGCTGGGTTAGACGTGAGCACAGCTCAATTACCGAATGATAAATCCGCTCTACTGAAGGAATGTTTAGCCGTTGTGGTAAATCAGTTAGAACAGCTCAAGAATCCTGACACTGCGATAGTCTTTGAATCAACGTCACCACATCCTCTGCTCCAGCAATACGCTGATTCCTATCAGGGGTCTGGTTTGGCAGATATAATTATCTTCAGAAAACTCTTCTGGGAACTGAGCGGACTAAATAACGGATGGGTTGCCCACCAAAGTTCGCCCAGTGGAGACCACGTCTATACCGGAATGCATTTTGCCGTAAAATGGGATGATGGTAACGGTGCGCTTGTAGAATCACCAGAAGCTACAATTCGCGGGCGTTCTGCATGGGGTCGAATCGGGATTGCGTGTGCATGGCTGGGGCGGCTCCCCGCAGGAATATACTTAGGCACGCTTTACGACAACAGTGCTGCGGCAATTATTCCAAAAGACCCGAAGCACTTACAGGCCGTCTGGTGTTTCATGGCGTCACCAGAGTTCCCGATTGAAGTGAGGAAGGTGAATCAAAAGACACAAGTAGCTAACGCCACCCTCGTTAAAGTCCCCTTCGACCTCGCCCATTGGCAACGCGTCGCCGCCGAGAAATATCCGAACGGCCTGCCCAAGCCCACTTCCAGCGACCCCACGCAATGGCTCTTTAACGGCCACCCGAAGGGCTCTGACCAACCGCTCCACGTCGCGCTCGCCCGCCTGCTCGGCTACCGCTGGCCGCGCCAGACCGGCAGCAGCTTCCCCGATTGCCCCGCCCTCGATCCCGACGGCCTCGAATCCTTCGCCGACACCGACGGCATCGTCTGCCTCGCACCCATCAACCGCGAACAGCCCGCCGCCGCCCGCCTGCGTCACCTGCTGGCCGCCGCCCTCGGCACCTACGATGAACGCGCCCTCCTCGCCGCCGCCGGTCCCAAGGGCAGCAAGTCCAAGATCCTCGAAGATTGGCTGCGCGACGAAGCGTTCGAGCAACACTGCGCGATCTTCCACGACCGCCCCTTCATCTGGCACCTGTGGGACGGCCTCAAGGACGGCTTCCACGTCCTCGTCAATTACCACCGCCTCGACCACGCCACCCTCGAAAAGCTGACCTTCAGCTACCTCGGCGAATGGATTCGCCAGCAAGCCGACGACGCCAAGGCCGACAAGCCCGGTGCCGCCGCCCGCCTCGGTGCCGCCCAGGCATTGCAAGACAAACTCAAGGCCATCCTCACCGGCGAGGCCCCGCTCGATATTTTTGTCCGCTGGAAACCGCTAAACGCACAGCCGATTGGCTGGAATCCCGACCTCAACGACGGTTTACGCCAAAACATCCGACCCTTCTTATTAGCGGGCGACGTCGCCAAAAAAGGCGCCGGCCTTTTCCGCGCCGTCCCGCTCAAGCTCAAGGAAAGCGACCGCGGCACCGAGCCCGAACGCCCAAGAGCCGACTATCCGTGGTTCTGGTGTGAAGAAGATCCTGGCACAGACCCCAGCGGCGGCAGAAATTTCGTCGGCACCCGCTGGAATACGACCCACCTTACTCTCGCCACCAAACGCGCCGCTCGCTTATAAAGCACACAAATTATGAATATAAACGTAAGCATCGTCGATCAACGCGTCCGCAAACTGGCCGAGACGCTAACCCCAACTTTCGCCGAACGCTTCAATATTAAAAACGACGAACATAAGCTCCGTGCCACAGCATTCGTGTATCTGTGCGCCAAGAGCATTCTGGACCTGACCGACGACGAAGCACTCGACGCCCTTACTGAGGGAGGCAACGACTTCGGCATTGATGCCATCGATGTCTCAGACGTGCAGGATGGGGAGTTTACCGCGACACTCTTCCAAGCAAAATATGCCCAAGACCTGAGCGGCGATAAGAATTTCCCGGAGAACGGCGTAACCAAAGCGGTTCAGACGGTTCGTTTCCTATTCGATCCCGATGCGCAGATCACCACCAACCCGCTGCTCAAGGCACGCGTGGAGGAAATCCGTTCTCTGATCCGCGACGGCAACTTACCTCGTGTCCGGTTCCTCCTGTGCAACAATGGGCTGCCGTGGAATGACATCGCGCAACAACACCTCGACCGCGAGGAGTCGTTTAAGGGCCGGGTGCGTTTCGAGCACGTCAACCACGACACGCTGCTCAATCTGCTCCAGGCAAGTCAGCCGGTGAAGGATACGATCCGCTTGAAAGGCAAAGCGGTGGTCGAGGACTTCAACTACATCCGTGTCATTGTCGGCAAAGTCGCGGTGGCCGACATCGCCGATCTGCTGGCTCGTCACGGCGATAGACTATTGGAGCGCAATATCCGCCGTTATCTTGGTCTGCACGGCAACCGCGTGAACGCAGGCATCCGCGCCACCCTCACCACGCCCGCTCAACGACCGAATTTCTACTTCTACAACAACGGCATCACGCTCACCTGCTCAAAGTTCGATTACAACGCACTTCAAAGCAGTGACTATCAAGTAAAGGTCGAGGGCCTGCAGATCATCAATGGTGGCCAGACCTGCAAAACCATCGAATCAACCTTGGCGACGTTAACCGACCAACAAGCAAACCTCGATCAAGCCTTCGTGCTGGTGCGGCTATATCAACTGCCGGCAGACGGAGCCGACTTGGTTCGAAACATCACCTACGCTACCAACAGCCAAAACCCGGTGGACCTGCGTGATCTGCGTTCGAACGACGAACGTCAGAAACGACTTCAAGAATCGATCGAACAGCTTGGTTACAACTACCGCCGTCAGCGTAGCGAGGATGCGTTCCGGTCGACGGACATCACTAGCGCGACAGCGGCGGAGGCGGTGTTGTCGGTATGGCGTCGTCGCCCGCAACAGGCGAAGTTCATGTCGCGCGAGCATTTCGGTAAGCTCTATGACGAAATCTTCACGCCGAACTTGAACGGTGCGCAGGTGGTCGTTGCCACCCTGCTTTTCCGTGCGGCGGAAAATCTGCGCAAACGGCCACCGGCGGACGCGCCTGAGTTCCTGCCCTATGCGGGTCCGTTTATCGCGATGATCATGGGTGAACTGCTACTGACCGATCTCGGTAAGAAGGCCTCGGAGCTGGATCATCGGAATTTTGAGGCAGCCAAGAAACTGATCGAAGAACGCAGCGAGGCTTACGCAACGCTGGCGGTAGAGAAGCTAACTCACGCGCTAAAACTTCTCTATGGTGAACAGGGCGTATCATTACAGCGACTTTCAGCGACTTTCCGTCGTGGCGATCTCCTTGAGTTTCTGGAGGTAAGCGAGCTGCTATAATGACCGTCCTCGACCACCTGCTCGGCTCGCTGGCGCTTTGCGCTGACCACAACGGCAACGACGTCGTCGCCCCGCGTGTCATCGTTTGGCCCGATGGCGAGCGTCTATGGGAACCCGTGATCGGTCGCCTCCGCGCCGTCCATCCGCGCCTCTTCACTTTGGGCGATTACGACGCCAATGCCCGCACCGGCCCCGCCGCCTACCTCCGCGCCCAAATTCCCGCCCAACCTCCGGTCGCCAAGGACATCCCAATACTCTATCTGCCCGGCGTGCCGCGCACCGCCTTCCGTAGCGCAGGCGATTGCCCGGCCAGCGCCCGCCACCTCTACGCCGTGCAGTTCGAGGGCGAGTTTTGGCTTCAGAAAAACGGCAAGGATTGGACGCCATCCGCCTTCCTCGGTTCGGCCGACGGTGGCCTCGGTCTTGATCTCGCACGCGATGCTGAGACCGGCCGCGCCCTGCTCGCCAGCCTAGGCAAAGTCTTGGAGGCGGATGCTGGAAGCCTCGCCGGGCGTCGCTTGGAAGCGGCCGACTTTCGCGGCCTCGTCGCCGACGATCCAGTGCGGATGCTCCTTCGCTGGATGGGCCAGCCCGCCCTTTGGCGTCAGCAATGGGATGCCGCCGAGTGGTCGAGTTTCCGCGCCATCGCCCGCGATACCTACGGCTTCGATCCCGAGAAAGACGGAGAACTTGTCGCCGCCGAAAGACTCGCCGCCTGTTCCGGCCCTTGGGCCGCCGTCTGGCAGCGCTACGGCGATTCACCGGCCACCTACACCGGTGTCGATGCCCTCCTCGCCAAGGTGTCTCCGCCCGATCTCTTCGCCACCGCTCAGGAGAGTTACCCGTCCGTCAATGACCAGCGGGAAAACGACCTTCGCCAGGCATTGGAAGGGGTTGCTCAATTGCCGTTCGACCAAGCCCGGGCCCGACTGCTTCAGCTCGCAGATCAAGAGGAGCCGCGAGGCAACTGGGTGTGGGCCAAGCTCGGTCGCGCCCCCTTGGCGCAAGCTATCGCCTATCTCCGCGTGCTTGTGGAAGCGGAGAAGGAGTTTGCCGGCGGCCAGGACTGGCCCGGCCTTGCCATCGGCTACGCCCGAAAAGGCTGGGAAGCGGACATCGCCGCTCTCCACGCGCTCGCGCTGGCCCGCAAGCCGGCGGATTTGCAGGCAGTCGGGGCAGCCCTTCGCGGCGTTTACCGTCCATGGCTCGAACAGCTTGCCCACGCCGCCCAAGCCCTCGCGACCACCTATCCCAACCGCAACGCATCCAATGCGCGCTCACTCACCCCCGCCGCTGGCACCGTGTTCCTGTTCGTGGATGGGCTGCGCTACGACTTAGGTTGCCTGCTCGCGCAGCATATCCGAGTAAGAGGCGCCATAGTGGAAATGTCCCATGAATGGGCGGCACTTCCTTCCGTCACCGCAACCGCAAAACCGGCGTGGAAACCCTTGGCTGGGCATCTCGCGGGTGAAGGCCAATCGGTAGCGTTCGAGCCGGTCGAAATCTCCAGTAAAAAGACCCTCTCCGCTGCTCGGTTCCGCGACCTGATTGAAACCCTTGGTCTTAACTATCTCAAAGCTGACGAGACTGGCGATCCCACCCGCTGCGCGTGGACTGAGATCGGGGCCTTCGACAAACACGGGCACGACGAAGGCAAAAAGCTCGCGTGGCGCATCGAGGAGCAACTCGCCGATGTTGCCCATCGCGTTGACGCTCTTATCGCCGCCGGTTGGACGCGCATCCGCGTTCTCACCGATCACGGTTGGCTCATGCTACCCGGTGGCCTGCCCAAGCTTGATCTCCCCAAACACCTCACCTCCTCCAAGTGGGGTCGCTGCGCCACTCCGACCGCCGGTGCCCAGCATGCCTATCCGGAGACGCCTTGGTTCTGGGAAAACGCGCTGCCGATGGTGCTTGCGCCGGGCATCGCATGTTTTGTCGAGGGACTGGAATATTCCCATGGCGGTCTTTCTTTGCAGGAGACATTGCTCCCCGTGCTCGACATCAAGGGCACCACCGTCCCGACCGCTCGCGTTGCGCTCAAAGTGGCTAAATGGAAAGGACTGCGCTTCAGCGTTGAGCTGACCAACGCCAAGGGCCTGACCGCCGATCTACGCACCAAGGCAGCCGATGCCAAATCTTCCGTGCTCGCGACCGAGCAGCGTAACCGCGCCGTGCCCGCTGACGGAGTGCTCTCGCTCCTCGTGGAGCGCGATGACCTCATCGGCAGCGCAGTCCTGTTCGTTCTCGCCGACGCTACTGGCGCGATCGTCTTCAAACATCCTCTGAACATCGGAGAAAACTGATATGGAACTCGACTCTCTCGATCACATCGCCGCCCAGGCCTTCGACGGCTACCTCGTCCGCAAAGACCTCGTGCGTCGGTTCAAGGGCCAATACCCCGTGCCCACCTACGTCGCGGAGTTCCTGCTCGGTCGCTACTGCGCCAGCACCAGCGACGCCGAGATACAAGAGGGCCTCGCCATTGTGCAAAAACAACTCCAGCTGCGCACCGTCCGGGCGGGCGAGGAGGAGCTTTTCAAGGCCCGCGCCAAAGACGAAGGCCGCGTAAAGCTCATAGACATCGTGCGCGCAAAGCTCGACGCCGATAACAATTGCTTCGTCGCCGAGCTGCCTAGCCTTCGCCTGAACAAAGTCCGCATCAGCGACGAGCTGGTTCACAAACACGACCGAATGCTCACCGGCGGCTTTTATGCCGAGATCGATGTGAACTACGACCCTGTAATCGCGGAGGAGGGCGGTCACGCTTTCGGGATCGAGAGCTTGCGCGAAATCCAGCTCTCAAAACGCGACGTGCTCGAAGCCTTCGCCAAGGGCCGAGAGGCCTTCAGCTTCACCGAGTGGCGAGACCTTTTGCTCCGCAGTATCGGGCTGGAGCCGTCCGCGTTCAGCGAACGCACCCGTGACGTGATGCTCCTCCGCATGGTGCCTTTCGTTGAGAACAACTACAACGCGGTTGAACTCGGCCCGCGTGGCACCGGCAAGAGTCACCTGTTCCAACAGGTCTCGCCCTATGCCCACCTCGTCTCAGGCGGTAAGGCCACAGTAGCGCGCATGTTCGTCAACAATGCCAACGGACAGCGCGGCCTAGTCTGCCAATACGACGTCGTATGCTTCGACGAAGTGTCCGGCATCTCTTTCGACCAAAAAGACGGCGTGAACATCATGAAGGGCTACATGGAGTCCGGTGAGTTCAGCCGCGGCAAAGAAAGCATCCGAGGTTTCGGCAGCGTCGTCATGGTTGGCAACTTTGATGTGGATGTCTCCCACCAGCAGCGCGTCGGCCATTTACTCGGCCCGCTGCCGCCCGAAATGCGCGACGACACCGCGTTCATGGATCGCATCCATGCCTATTTCCCTGGCTGGGATATTCCGAAGGTCAGCCGGGATCAACTCACCGAGCACTTCGGCCTCGTCAGCGATTTCCTCTCATCGTGCTGGAATCACCTTCGTGCCCAATCGCGAGTGAACAAGCTTCAAGGCCGCATCCAGTTCGGCGGAGCACTGAGCGGACGCGATACCAACGCGGTGCAGAAAACCATGAGCGGCCTGCTCAAGCTCATGTTCCCCAACCCTGACGCCGAAATCCCGGATGATGCCATCGAGTGGGCTGCTCGCATCGCTCTAGAAAGCCGCCGCCGCGTGAAGGAGCAGCAAAAGCGCATCGGCTCGGCCGAGTTCCGAAACACTCATTTCAGCTACACCATCGGCGCGGATGGGGTGGAAAAGTTTGTCTCCACCCCGGAGCTGCAAAGCGAAGATAGCATCGGTAGCGACCCGCTCCCGCCCGGCCAGGTTTGGGCTATTTCACCCGGTGGCCAGGACGAGAACCCAGGACTCTTCCGCATCGATGTTACCGAAGGCCCCGGCAGCGGCGTCAAAATCCTCAATCAGCCCGCGCCACCTCCTTTCAAAGAGAGCGTGCGCTGTGCTGAGCAAAACCTCTACACCCGCGCCAAGACCCTCGTCGGCGACCGCGACCCGCGCTCGCATGAGTTCACGGTCCAACTCCGCGCCTTCGATGCGTCCAAGAGCGGTTCAGCAACCGGCATCGGCGTTATTCTTTCTCTCTGCTCCAGCCTTCTACAAAAGAACCTAAAAGGCGGATTGGCCGTCGTTGGCGGTTTGAACCTTGGAGGCTCGATCGAACCAATCTACAACGCGGTCAGCATCGTGGAAATCGCCGCTGAGAAAGGTGCCTCGACACTTCTCCTCCCGGTCTCGACACGGAAGCAAATGATGGAGCTACCCGACGAATTAGCGACTAAGGTGAATATTGTTTTTTACGCTGATGTGCGAGACGCACTCTTGAAGGCTCTGGTTGAATAATGGACCGGAGCGTGTTGGCGGACCGAGCACGCTCATAGCTTGAGCGCACACAGGATCGGACGCTTGGCAACGTCATCGATTCCACCGTTCAGCAATGCGATCACTCATCGATATAGAATTCCATGATGATCTGTCGTTGGTCGGAGATCGCAACCACCTCATAGCCCCACTCACCTGGTTTTAGAATTGCGTATGGCACTGGATGGCAATGACTACACTCGGGGCACGGCAGGCCTGGGACATTGGCGGATCCACAGGTCTCGCACGTCAAGGGGAGGTCCTGGTTGAAGCACTCAATGAACCGTAGAGCCTTCTCTTTGGCTTCGAAGAAGGCCCTCTCGTAGAAGTCATCGTCAGTTTGCATGAACCCTTTTTCTGAAGCGGAGACGGTCAGGCTGCCTGTTCCATCAGTGCGCTACTCTTCTGCACGATGGCGCTCGCATCGGCGAAAATGAAAAAGGCGATCTTCGCCTCGCGGAAGGACACGTAAACGAGTGCCGCCCACGTGCGCCTCATGCCTTGCTTGTTGGCCATGTGAGCGGTGTATGCGCCAACCTGGAGCAGGTGCTCATGCGCAGGACTGACGGGCAGTCGCTCGACCACTTTGACTTCGATCACCCCGTGTTTTCGTGGCCCGCCTTGAACAACCAAGTCCGGCTCGCCACTCGGAAGACCGCGGGCCGAAGAAAAATGCGCCAGCGGATCGAAGTGCTCAGCGCCCATAGCTCGCAACTGCCCGCGAAGAGTATTGAGCCAGGGCAGCATCAGTTTCTCTTCGGTCGTGAGCGGGCCGTGATCAGCAACACGCCGAAGGAGCGCATGAAAGCGACAACCCAGAGTATAGGTGGTTAGCGAAGCAAGGGAGGCTGTCGCTTCGACAGGAACTGCGACGGTCTTTTCATCGGCAGTAGAGAGGCCGCGCATGCCTTGGACAATTTTGAAATCAGGAATGGAACGGGCGATGGATGTAATGCTCATGTGACAGGGATTTCGTGATAGGGATCACCAGTTGACGAACGAACGCATATCACGTGATGTCATGTTGTCAATTGTCGTCTTGACAACTGCCTCAGTGGTCCACATGCATTCACTTAGTGAATGCTTTTCTTAAGATTCTTCGGGATGTGATCGCCGACGTCCCATTTGGTGGCAGTCAACGATCGTTGGCCCAACACGCCGGATGTGACCAGGCGCTCTTGTCTCGCGTGCTCTCCGGTGAACGAGAACCCACCCCAGAGTTTGTCGGAAGATTGTGCGCGACGCTGCCCTCCCAGACGGCAGCCGCGCTCCTCAAGGCATATCTCGACAGCATCGTCGAATCGATTGCGGCGACAAAGCGTAAGGCTGGGACAACAGGGGCATGGAAGCCCTTGCTATCGCATCTGAAGATCCACATCGAGTGCGAGCCTCGTCGAAAGTCGGCGTAGATACGTGCCTCCGTCCACTCATGAGACTTCTTCACGTTGCAGATCTTCACCTCAACCAGCGCTGGTTCGACTGGGTGACTCAGCAGTCCTCCAAGTATGATGCCGTGATCGTTGCCGGCGACCTCCAGAATGCCTGGGTGAAAGAGGGCATGCATGCCCAGGCCAAAACGATTGCCAAGTTCCTCACTTCTTTGAGTGCTCCTTGTCTCGTCGCCACAGGGAATCATGACTACTGGACCGCTCGCGGATCGACCGACGTTTATGCCGAAGGAGGATGGCTTAGGATCCTCCGAGGGAAGGGTTCGGTGCGCGCCGCGGATGGAGACGTATCGGACATCGCAGGACTGCGAGTCTGCTGTAATGGATGGCTACAGGTTCCCGACCTCTTCGCGCAGGCAGATATTATCGTTACGCACGCGCCTCCCACCGGAGCACCGTGTGCCACTGGGTCCGAGGGAATGGATGCGGGAGACCCTGAGATTTGGTCTGCGGTGAGTGACTGCCCACCGACGCTCATGCTTTGTGGGCATGTGCACCAGCCGCGCAGTTTCGCGTGCCAATGGCCGCCGGTTAACCCGACTACGTGGATTCTGGTTTCCGGATACGACGAGGCTTCTCCGGTGCCGCAGCACTGGATAATCGACACCGACTCAAAGCAGGCGGTGCACAGCACGGGGATTGGTATTGCATGGGGCTGATTGGTCTCGGGTGGCAGGCTTTGCGGAAATAGGAGCACCCCTCCGCGTTGCGGCGTCTCGCTCCTTTCTAGCCGGGGTCGGGCGTGCAGCTGTCGCTGCCGTCAATCCCATGTATAGTTCCATATCCCACCCGCAGGTCGCCATCTCCACTGATGGCGACCTGCTCATCATTCAAGGGCCGGCTCAGCCGGCCCTTTTCATTCCCCGCCAGTTCGCTGAGTCTTTTCTCGCCGATCCTTCGGCCAGCCCGGCGGTGCTTATCGTCGACGTCGGCTTAGCCGCGATTCGCGTCGTTCTGTCCGCCGAGGCCAGGTTCGACGCCGACACGCGGATCTCAGAAACAGGCCAGATCCAGTCAGTGACCCTGCGATTCAGGATGCCGAACAATCTTGTCGTTGGCTTTACGACGGACGAGGTGCTCGCCTCTGATTCAGCGAGGATTCAAGCCCTCGGCATCGATCTCATTGTCACAAATGAGGCCATCGACTGGCAGCGCAAGCACACGGCCTTCGTCGGCCAAGTGATCGGCTCCGTGGCCACAGTCCCTCCACAGTTGGGCAGAGGCATCCCTGCCCACAGCGGAGAGCTAAAGAGGCACATCAGCGCGGCTCTTCACAATGCCGGCTTTCTAGCCACGACGAATATCCCCAATGAATAATCTCACCCAAACAGAGAACGAAAACTTGATCGCACTCTGGGAACTCGACGCCCCAGTGCGTTTTCCTGTTACTCCCGAGGATTGGGATCGGTATCCTCTCATCCCGCAACCTCCACACGGCCTGGTCGTCGGCCAGCAGGCTTTCGACCTGATCGTGAATCATCGTGCACGACGGTCTCCCTCGAATACCGTCAAGAGACTGATCACGGCATTCCCGGAATCGTTCGCCGCCGCTTCTGCGGCCTTCAGGGGACATGAGTGGCGAACGTTGCACTATCTCGACCAATACCCGATTGCGTCACTGGGCAGTCCATCCTTCGACGGTAGGCAGGCACTCCTCGATATCCTCGACCGGGATGAATCGCTCAACGACATCCCCCAAATCTGGACAGGCTCTCCGGACCCAACGGCCTGCATCTTGCTCGATCTTCGGGCCATTGTTTCAGACCTTGATCCCGATCTCGCCAAGGCTGCTTGGACTATCTTGTCGTTCAGTCGCAGCTTGGGCATGGAGAAGCAGGAAGTTCTGCAACTGCCTTGGTGGTCGACTTGGTGGATATCCTGTTTCGTGAGATCCGAATGCCCTGGAGCGGGTTCCAGAAAGCCGAAGAGCTGAGCACGTCGTGCTCCACTCTCCGGCACTAGCGTTCCTGTTGCTGAGCCTCGGAAGAGGTTCGTTTGTTCATGGTTGGATGGCCGGATGAGAGACCGGACATCAGAGCCCCACCTGGCATAGTAGCTGGGTGGGGCTTTCAATTTTTGCTCCATAGTTGGAGGTTCCGCCCCTCCCTCACGCCCCTTCCCCCGCTCCTCGGGAGCGGGGAACCCCCCGCCGACGCAGACTCCTGATTGATTGGATGTCGTTGGTTCCGTATGGGAGACCAGCATAATTTCTACGTAGCCCTAATAGCCACTGGCTGCCGCTTGTATCGTTTCCTCGATTTCTATTTATGTCCCGAAAACTGTCCAAACAACACGAACTCGACCTTAAGGACGCCGCCTACCACGAGGCTGCTCACGCAGTGATTGCCCATGCCGCCGGCTTCACCGGCATGGTGTGTGTTTGCTTGCACCCCCGAATAGGTGCCGGCCCCGATGACAAACTCGTTGCAGGCAATGCCGCCTTTGGCGGCCCGCTTTCCAAGATCGTTGCGGCCACCGTTGCCTGGGCCGGCGATATGGCTGCTTTTGCCCAGTCAGACATCGAGATTCTCGACGATCCAGATACTCAGGACGATTTGGTCCTCGCGCCCAGTCCTACAGACCAAGTGCTCATAGATGCGATCGCGCCGAGATTGCAGCGAAAAGTCCGCCGTGATGCATGGAAGGCCGTCTGCGAGAATTGGTCCGGGATCGCCAAACTAGCGGAGCTGCTCATCTCGGACTACCGGGAAACGCGAAACGTTCAGCATTGGGTTCAGCCGCCTGTAATGCAGCGAAAGATCGCAGCCCTGGTTGTCGCGCACAAGGCAAAGCAAATTCGTCTCACTTCCCCACGCCGACGTGGTCTCTGACCTCGTCAGGTTGCCTGCCCCGGTGACGGGGCAGGCTCACTTTCAGCGACACCAGAAGACACGATCCACGGAGGGGTGGGAAGGCCACGACTCATTGGCCGCAGATGTCATCGTCGACGAGCGGGATCGCAGCCATGGCATCCGCGAGTTCAGCGAAGAAGAAGTCAATGCGTGCGTGAGGAATGGTCCTCCGCAAGTGGGGCCCATCAATTTCCGCCTCTTCATTGAGGAGCTTCGCGAGATCAAATCCGAGGAGGCTTTTCAATGCCACAACGCGGTGGCTCGCGAAGGGAACGCCGGCTAGAGCGTTGTTGCGTCCCAAAGTCATTTGTTAGCCACCGGCTCATGCCGAACGGACTTTGCGATGGTTTTCATTCAGCGAGCCCCTGGCCTTACAGTCAGGGGCTCTTGTCTTTTCCGATCCGGAGTCCGGTGGGGCCCGGCCGGGCCGCGCCAGGTAATCTCTGCAAAGTGGGTTGCTGGAATTCGCTGCCGTTTCAAACGACCAGAAACGGCACATGCCGGAAAAACCATCAACCTATGATCAAACCCAATCAACTTCGTCGCCAGAAGCTGGAGCTGGCGATTCGTAGCGGTTTCACCACCGCCTACTGCGCCCTCTATGAAATCTACAAGGACCACCTCTATGAGCCCGATTACGCCAGCTTTCCTGAATACGCAAAGGCCGTCCTGGGGTATGAAAAGGCTCAGGCATATCGCCTCGTGCACTATGCCGAATTCCTTGCTGAGTCTCCAACTGGAGACTTGGCTCACCACCTGACCGAGGGTGCGTTCCGCCCGCTCAGCCGCTTGAAGACTCCTAGTGACAAGAAGGCAGCCGCGGAGAAAATCATCGAGCTTGTCCGCGCAAGGGCTGCCATCAACGAGCAGGTTACCGCGCAAATCGCTCGTGAGATTAAACCTCATTCTTCTGGGCCAAGGAAGCTGATCAATCTCGACCTCACTGAACTCAACCTGACTGCGACCGGATTCGCTGATAAGCTGGGTGTCGCCTCCATTAACCTCAAAAACTCCGCGGCCGCGGGAGATGCCGGCGCCTCACTCACGCAGTTGGTCGAAACCGGTCTCCAGCTTAAGGAGGTGCTCAAGCAAGTCTTCGGCGTAGCTGATGCGTCAAAAGCGGAGGCGCTCCTGGCTGCTTACCTTAGCTCCGTTGATCCTGGTAATGGCGGACGCTTTGCAGACATGCCGACTCAAAGTGAGAATCCCCAACAGGGGGGCGCTGCGTGGCGAAGGCAAACGGGTCGGCCTTGTCGATGGCCGGGCCGCCGTCCTGCGGGACGATGCGATATTTGTAGAGCTGGCCGTCGTCCAGACCGGGGACAAAAAGCTCC
>Ga0116157_10001202_pt1 | contig 26347 bp, 26 predicted proteins | sample AD_UKC048_MetaG_FD_89882 | JGI IMG/M metagenome (GOLD analysis project Ga0116157, IMG submission 89882) | Active sludge microbial communities of municipal wastewater-treating anaerobic digesters from USA - AD_UKC048_MetaG | ecosystem: Engineered > Bioreactor > Anaerobic > Digestate | place: USA... | reverse complement strand
TAAGCATTACCAGTGTACAGTCAAAAACAACTTCAATATTATTTTCTCGTGCCTTAGAAAGTAGTTCAGGATTCTCTGTTCCAGGATTAAATATTACGCGTTTGGGTTTAAGGCCTATAATGTAGTCGATATATGATGCTTGATTCTTTGGATTGAGGTAAAGTGTAACTGTATGAATATTATTGATGTCAATTTTTTGAGTGATAATTTCCACTCCATCAACATTACCTATTCTTGCACCAATAGCATAAACTTCAACACTATGATTAACTAGGCTTTTAATTGCCAGATAAGAGAATCTCCCTGGTTTGTTGCTAGCACCAACAACAAGAGTTCTATAATTATCCTTTACAGCATTCATATTTGCTTATTCTTTTTGCAAAAGAACAACGGCATAGGCTGCAACACCCTCTTCACGACCTGTAAACCCTAATTTTTCAGTTGTTGTGGCTTTTATCGAGATATCCTCGGTTGAGATTTGTAGTACTTTCGATAGAGTACCTTGCATTTCATCGATAAATGGCTTTATTTTTGGTTGCTGCAGGCAAATGGTAGAATCTATATTTCCGATAGTATAGCCCTTACTCTTTATTATTTCATTTGTTTTCTTGAGAAGTATTTTGCTGTCAATTCCTCTTAAGGAAGGGTCGTTGTCTGGAAAATGGTTGCCAATATCCCTAAGATTGACTGCGCCAAGCATTGCATCGCAAATTGCATGTATAAGAGTATCACCATCGGAATGGCCAACCGAACCCTTTGAATGAGCTATTTTGATACCGCCAAGCCAGAACTCATAACCTTCCTCTAGCCTATGTACATCGTAACCAAAACCAACCTTAATCTTCATCACTTAATGATTTAAAGATAAAGTTAAACGTTTTTTCACTAAAGCCAAAAACTATCCTTTTTTACCTCTACCACGAGTAGGTGTAAAATCGAATGATAGGGAGAATCTTACTGTGTTGGCCATAGGACTATTGAAACCACCCGTAGGGATTAAGTATGCAAAGTCAAAGTTGAAAATATTGTATTTTAATCCTGCACCAAGCGTAAAGTATTTTCTATTTCCTTTATTCTCGTGTTCATAAAAGTATCCTCCACGAATTGCAAACTGTTTGGCATACCAATATTCAATACCTCCAGAATACGATATTTCCTGAAACTCTTCCTTCATTCCATTTGGTGCATCGTTGAACGATTGCAACATACCTTGAACAATGGGTACATTTGGATCCTTTCCTGCAATAATTACATTTTGCCCTCCAACAGTACCATAAACAGGAGGAGTAGGTACTAGGAGTTTATTAGCATCAAGCGTTACGGAGAACGAGTTATACTGGTCAATATCAATTGTTAAACGCCCGCCAAGGCGCATATTTATTGGAATAAAGTTTTTGTTTTCGTCGTCATCGGTGTACGATAACTTTGAACCAATATTGGAAATATTAAGGCCAAAGGCCATTTCTCCGTTTTTGTCGCTAAGCCTAACAGGCCGTTGGTAGTACATTGCAATATCGGCAGCAAATGCTGTGCCCGCTTTTGAAGCGGATTGTCCCTGTTGCGAGTATCCCCCAGTTAAATCGGAACGGATATACCTAAAAGCCAATGCTCCCGAAATGTAATCGGAAAACTTTCTTGAGTAACCAAAGTCCAAAGAGAACTCGTTAGGGTTGAAAAACATAACCGTTTCTGATGATTCTGTATTTGTAAATGATATTTCTCCCATCGAGAAATATAGCAATGACCCACTTATTGTTTGATTCTCGTCGATCTTGTAGTATCCTGAAAGGTAGGATAGGTTTATATCGGGTATAAGTTTCCTTAACCATGGGGTGTACGAGAACGCTACTCCCCATTTTTTATCCATAAAAGGATATTTTGCAGGATTCCAGTGTTGCGAATAACCATCGGGTTGCGTTGCTACTCCTACATCGCCCATTGCTCCAGCCCTAGAGTCGGGAGCAATAGTTAGAAAGGGAACCGCTACTTTTAGTGCATTTAAGCCACCAGTCAACGACATATCTTCATCAAATTGTCCCTTTGAAACATTTGAGAGTAATACTAAGCTTATTAAGCCAAAAATTGAGAAAAATCTTCTAAACATAAAAATAAATTTAAGCGGCAAATTTAATGATTTGTTACAAAACAAATCGTAAACGAAAAATTAAATAAATTATTGTATTTCAATTGAAGCGTGACCACTTTTTAGCATTATCTCGCAATAACTATTTTCAGTTGTTTGTTGGCACTATCGCCGTCAGATGATTTTACAATTAGGTTACAAATATAAATACCCTTGCCTAATCTACCCCCATTGTAAGTATTGCCACTCCAAGGAATTGGACCAATTCTATAATTACCAGGATTGTTTTCAGAGTAATGTAATCGTTCCACAAGCATTCCGGAGAAGTTAAAAATCTGAATCTCAATATCTAGGTTTGCGTCGGGTTTGTTATGCTCAAAGTAAAAGGAGGTGTTATCTGTAATTGGATTAGGATAGTTATAGAATTTTTCAATTTTTAACTGGTTTCCTGATGTAACATTAAATGCAATTTCAGATTCGGAGCTGTTGTTGTAAATATCCCAAGCCTTAACTTTCAACCTATGCAAGCCCTGCGAAAGGTTGCTTATCTGGAAATCTATTATTCCGCTTTTAAAATCGTTGATTACCGATTGATAGTGATTGTTTAGGTTAAATTTCTGCTCCTGCTGGTTAAGTGGAGTTAAGGTTGCAATAATATCGTGACCAATGCCAATTCCTGTAGTGTTTATTCCGTTTTCATCGGAAAGTTTTATTAAAAAGCGAGGATTTGGGTCGGAGATTCCTCCATTAACAAAATTCTCATCGTTTAAGAAAATACTAATTAAAGGACCGTAATTATCTATGGTAGGGTTTGGGTTTATTCCGCCAACAGTAATTGCTTCATTGTATCCCATTGCTGTTTCAACTTCATCTTCGGCATAAAAGCTTATTCTGCCGCTACCGTATTGGTAGTTAATATCCTTAGGAATGGTAAAGTTGATGGCGAAATTACCATTTTCAACCGTAGCCTTGCCTTTGTAGATAATATTGTCTACCGATGAAAATGTCATAGTACTTCCTCCATCGTTTGCTAAGGTTGTTACCTGTTTTGCCTTATCAAATACTGTAATAGTTGCCGTTCCATTGAAACTCGCATCGGGAGTACCATTGAAATGCGAAACCTGCCCTGTAAGATTTATTTCGCTAAGTGCTTTTAATGTGTCAATGGGATTGGTTATTGGAACATTATTTACGGTTAGAAGTTCCAATTGCTTTTTTGGATATTGAAGTTTGAGGGCAGGGTCGCCCAACAGTGAAAAGTTACGTTTGTTGTAACCTGTGCCCGATAGGTTTTTGGTAATTCTGACCAAATCGCCTAGAGTATTGTAGGAACCATCTGCATTTCTTTTGAAGATATTTTTTACAAAGTTGTAGTTAAGTACAAAATTAGGGCTTGAGTAAACAAGACGAGTAGTTGAAAGCAATGCTACTCCACCTCCTTTAGGTGAAAGTAAAATCCATTCTCCAGTCGATGTCATATGGTAATCGTCGAAACGACTAAATTCGCAGGTGGCAGTTACAAAAAGTGAAAGAGCATTGATATTCTGCCACGATAGAACATCATCAAGCATTATCGCTTTTTCGTGCGAAAGCCATCGTTCATTACCATGTCCTGTGTAATTTACAAGCAATGATCCGTTATTCACTGTTGTATTTACGGCCTTGGTAACATCGGGGTAACTTGCTCCGCCCGACGAGGTTGTTTGCTTGTAAGCATCGAAGAATATTTTTTGAACATTGTACTCCTTGTGGTTTGTTTCAATATATTCGGCAAGGGTGTTGGCATCTTGCATGTGTACATTTCCGTCTTCATCGTCACCAATAAAGCAAAGTTGGCTTTGCCATATTCCATTATTGCTACCGCTCATGTAGTTTTTAATTTTATTGACAACAACATTTGCCTCCTCGATATTTTTAACAGGGAGTCTTCCAATGCCTATATCTAATAACCCATCGGCCCCACCTTCATCGTCGTCAAGTAATCCAAAGAAATCGTCGGTAACAAAAGAGTTGGTTTTGTTGATGGAACGATCAGATTGGTATGTTAACACTAAATTTGTGTTGCTTTTAGAAGTTGATAAGTTGTTGTATGATCCATCACCGAACAGAAGTAAGTATTTTGGCATTTCGTTTTCTCCGCTGGCTCGCTTATAAAGCATTCGCATTAGGTTTCTAATGGCACTAACATCGGGATTGCCGGATGAGAATTCATTGAAAACCTGCTCATTAGTCACCACGGCAACGTTTAAACCATCGTTCTCCTGATGAAGAGTTGCTATTTCGTTCGAATGCGTTAAGAATAAAGGATGGGTAACAATAACCATATCGGGTTGGTTTAACCCATGTAGGTTTTGGTTTGGAACTTCATTAACAAAGGTTACACTTAAGGTATTGCTTGGCTCATAAGCAATGAATTGCTTCAGGGTTCCCGTTTCTTGTTTAAATGTTAACTCATTACCTGTTAGCAGTGTTTGAACTTGTTTGGTAGCGTTGATATTTGTAACATCCCAAACTTTGGTGTTAGAATTGACATTTTGAATTGTAAATTGCGACACCTTTCCGCTACCAACGCTCTGAATATCCCTAAACATTAGTTGATTTCCGCTATAAGATAGGGTTTGCTTAGCGTTAATAGTGATAAAATCAAGCCAAGCTGTTGAGGCCGAGTTTGGTTTATTGTAGGTTAGTTCAATGGATAAACTATTTGTGGGTATAGTTGTGGTGTAAACCTGACTGTTTACGGAGGCAACATCTGCTAACTCATCACCAATAATCACACTGCCTAAATTTAAGTAACCAAGAACTTGTGAGTTTGCTTTAACTTGAAAGTTACTAGACGAAGAAGACCTTGCCGCTGCTCTAACCCAGACCTTTAAGGTGCTTCCTGCTTCTGGATTCGACATATTTGTAATATATCTACGGGTTGTTGTAATATCAAACGATTCCCCAAACCATTCTCTTCCTGATTTTACCAAATTTGTATCGTTTTGCTCAAAAGTTACAATTGCATCGTATGTATTCACATTGTTTGTTACAGATTCTGGCGGTGTGGATGCATTTTCAATCAACAGTTGGGGCTGACTTGTTGTAATAAAGTAGTAAATTTTGCTTGTGTACGGATGTTGTTCTAAACTCCACATACTCATAGCGGAGTTGTAACTTAAAGTTTTCGGCCCTTCAGCGTAAAATAAAATATAGTCACCTTGGTTGAATACTCCATCTGTTCCTTTTTCAATATATATAGGTATAGGATTTAAATCATCCGCTGACGGCTCATTATTCATGTACGTAAGCCTTTTCCCTCCATTGCCCCAAACGCTTATGTTCGAGAGGTTCGTTAGCCCAAAAGTTTGTAGTTCAGAGTGGGTTATTTTATGAATCCCGCTATTCTCAACACTTACCTTAATCCATTTACCAGAGCTAAGTACCGATGCAGTTTTTGGAGCACTTTTATTATTGATGATTTTTTCGAATCCAGATTTTTCATTTATTGAGATTGAAAATGAAACTAACTTTTCAAAAACTCCATTATTTAGTCTTATTGAAGGAATTGTAATTTGTAGGAAATTTTTGCCTCGCTCCGTTGAGGTTGAATGGTTTAATGTGCTGTTCGTGAATGAGTCAAAATTCTTAATTTTTGTTTTCTCCAATTCATTTAGGCTTTCCCATTTCTGATTGTTAATGGTTAATGCATCTATACCGCTAATGTTCAAATCATCTAACCCAATTAGCTCGTAATAGGATGGAACCATAGTTACAGGATCTGGGTATACAGCTCTTTCGAACCATAAAAAGACATCATTGTCAATATCTTTCGTGGACCAATCAATGGTTCTTTCCAATGTAATTTGTCCAAATGACAACCAGGCATTAATAAATAAAAACAATATGAGTACAGTTTGCCGCATTGTTGAAAATTGATTTCTTTTGCAAAGAAACAAAACTTTATTTTACCTTTACCATTCAAAAACTATAACAATAAAAACGAAATAACGTAGTTGTTATTATGTATGGTTTTATTGCTTTGATATTCTAAATGATAAGAAAGCTTTTAATAATATTTGTTCAATTTGTTATAACATTTTCTTGTTCAAAAAGTTTTGGACAAGATCCTGTGTTTTCCCAACTTTTTTTTAATCCACTCAACTTGAACCCTGCTTATGCTGGTGCTAGTAAGTATATTAGGTTTGGGTTGATATACCGAAATCAATGGACGGTTCTCGATATGCCCTATACAACCTACGGTGTTAGTTACGATAGAACTATTCAGGCCATAAAGAGCGGTATAGGGTTTAATATTGTTTCGGATGTTGAGGGCAAGGGAATTTTTTCCAGAACCTCTCTTGATTTTGTCTATGCCTATGGCATTCAGCCATCCTATAACACCCATTTACGGTTTGGCCTTCAAACTAGTGTTATTATGCGAACCCGAAACTATTCCGGATTGGTTTTTCCCGATATGCTTGATATTGGGGGGAATGTTACTGGAACACAGGAGTACCCCGGGTTTACATCGTGGAACTACGATTTTAGTTTAGGAATAGCTGGTGATTATGACAATTTTTATGGGGGCGCAGCCGTTCATCATATACTACAACCGGTTGAGGCAACATACATGGAGTACAAGGCATTCATCCCCCGAAAATATACCCTTCATATTGGAGCCGACTACAATTTATATAAATGGTATAGGTTTAAAGACGAACTTATTTTTTCACCCAACGTAATATATATTCATCAAGGTGATTTTGATCAGTTAAATTTAGGATTTTATTTTTCGCGTTTTAGAGTTGTTGCTGGTCTTTGGTTACGTGAGAATCTAAGTTTTAATAGTCATTCCTTTATTATTACTGCTGGTTATGCCGATGAGGTTTTTAGAATAGGATATAGCTACGATTTTAGCATTTTCCAGTATGGTTTCAGAGGTTTACCAACTTCGTCGCATGAGGTAACCTTAGGGTGGAATTTTGAGTATAAAAAGGGAAAACGAAAATATAGGTATATAAAATGTCCGAAATTTTAGTTTTTTACGTTACATATATGGATATGATTTAAATTCTTTATATATTTGAGATTGTTTTAAGAGATAAAAATAATGGCTATGAGCTTAAAGTATAATACATTAATTCTAGCCCTTGCAGGTATTGTAGGGCTATCCTCCTGTGGAATGCTTGGCGGTGGTAAGAGTGGTGGTGCAAACCAATCATCTAAAACCGGATGGGGCTATAACTCAATGGAGGAAGGTGGTTTTGAGGTAGTAACAAATTGGCGTCCTGAGGCTGGCCCTGGTTTAGTGTTTATTGAGGGTGGTACATTCATTATGGGACGAGTTGAGCAAGATGTTATGTACGATTGGAATTCGAATCCACGACGCGTTACTGTTACATCTTTTTATATGGATGAAACAGAAACCTCGAACGTAGATTGGAGAGAATACCTACATTGGCTAAAAAGAGTTTATGTAGATTATCCCCAGGTACTAAAGAATGCTCTTCCCGATACTTTAGTATGGAGATCTCCTTTAGGATTCAATGAGCCTTTTGTAACAGATTATTTCCGTCATCCTGCTTATAACGATTATCCTGTTGTTGGTATCAACTGGTTACAGGCTAACGATTATTGTCAGTGGAGAAGTGACCGTGTAAACGAAATGCTTCTTGTTCAAAAAGGTATCCTTGAACTTGAACTTGGACAAAAAAATGAGGATAATTTCAATACCGATGCTTACCTAGCTGGACAATATACTGGAAAAGTAAAGGAAAATATGCCTAGCTTAAATCCCGAGCAACCAGAAGGTCGCCCCGTTCGTTTTGAGGATGGTATACTGTTACCAAAGTATCGCCTCCCAACAGAAGCAGAATGGGAATTTGCGGCATCTGGCCTAGTTGGTAATACCTACGATGAGCGTATGGTTGAACGCAAAATTTATCCTTGGAATGGCCATAACGTTCGTAATGCTGCTGCAAAGAATCGTGGTCAAATGATGGGTAACTTTGTTAGGGGGCGTGGTGACTATATGGGTCTTGCAGGTAATCTAAACGATGAGAATACATTCCCTGGTCCTGTTAAATCGTATTGGCCTAATGATTACGGTTTGTACTGTATGGCAGGAAACGTTAATGAATGGGTGTTAGATGTTTACCGTCCACAAAACTCAGAGGATGTAGATGAAATTAGACCATACCGTGGTAACGTATTTAAAACTCCTTATGACGAGAATGGTGTTTTTGCTCGTAAGGATAGTTTAGGAAGAATTCCTTTCCGTGAGGTTACTGAAGAGGAGGCTGCTAACCGTAGAAACTACAATAAGTCCTACTATATCAACTATAAAGATGGTGATGTTGCTTCTTCACTAAATTACATTGAGGGTGCTACTTTGAAGGAGAAAAACTCCAATGCAATGTATGACCAAGGAAAAGCTGAGGCTAAGAATGAAGCAATGACTACTTTAGTTAATGACCGTGTTAGAGTTTATAAAGGTGGTTCATGGCGCGATAGAACTTATTGGTTAAGCCCTGGTACTAGAAGATTCCTTGACGAAGCATCTTCAACCAACGATCTTGGTTTCCGTTGTGCAATGGAGGCTGTTGGTGCTCAATCTGCAAGAAAAAGAGGAGAATAACTCTTTAAAAGAAGATATTTTAAAAAAACCTCATACTTTTATGAGGTTTTTTGTTTTTTAATAATTTGATTTTATGCTAGAGAATCTATACCAACATTTTATTAAACATCCAATAGTAACAACTGATAGTAGGCATGTTCCACAGGGTTCAATTTTCTTTGCTTTAAAGGGCGATAACTTTGACGGTAATAAGTTTGCCCAAAGTGCGCTCGAACTAGGTGCGTCTATGGCCGTTATAGATAACCCAGAGTATTTGTCAGAAGGATGTTTTCTTGTTGATAATGTACTTAGGACTTTGCAGAGTCTTGCAAATTATCATAGGCGGAAGTTGGGAATTAAAATTATTGGTATTACAGGAAGTAATGGTAAGACGACAACAAAAGAGTTGCTGGCAGCAGTTCTTTCCATGAAGTACAATGTTTATGCTACTAAAGGGAATTTAAATAATCATATTGGAGTTCCATTAACTTTATTGTCGCTTACAAGCAATAATGACTTGGCTATTGTTGAGATGGGGGCAAATCACCCAGGTGATATTAAGGAGTTAGCAGAAATAGCCGAGCCAAACTACGGTTTAATTACTAATATTGGAAGAGCACATTTAGGTGGTTTTGGCTCCTTTGAGGGGGTAATTAGCACAAAGGCAGAATTATACGGTTTTATTGAAAAAGGTGGCGATAAGGTTTTTTATAACCAGACAAATTCCATTATAAATGATTTAATAGTTCGTTACCATTTAGAGAAACGAAGTGTAGCGTACTCGAGTTTTTGCTCTAGTTATGATATTATCAGAGAGATGGGAAATCCATTTTTGGCTTTAAAAGTTAAATTGGATGACGAAACTATTCTGGTACAATCGAATTTGGTTGGTGACTATAATGCTGAAAACTTATTGGCAGCAATAACTGTTGGTCGATATTTCGATGTGGACATTACTGCGATTAAAAATGCGATAGAGAGCTACACCCCAACTAACAATAGGTCTCAGTTCCTCAAGACTGATAAAAACACCGTAATAATGGATGCGTATAATGCAAATCCATCAAGTATGGATGCTGCAATCAGAAATTTCGCATCATTGAACTCTTTTAATAAAAAGGTAATAATAGGAGAGATGCTGGAGTTGGGAGAATACTCTGAAGTTGAGCATAAAAGAATTGTTGAATTACTAGTATCGCTTGGTTTCCAGGATGTATTTCTGGTAGGAGATGGATTTAGAAGTGTTCACGACAAATATCTTTTCTTTTCTAATTCCGATGAATGTATGGATTACCTTAAAAATCATTCTATTAGTGGTTGTACAATTTTACTTAAGGGCTCTCGTGGAGTTCGTTTAGAAAAATTGATGGAGTTGTTGTAGTGCCTATTGTGTTTTTTATGGAACGGTCTTAATGTACAAAAAAGTGTTAAATTATTTAATTATACGTCCGTTTAGTTTTTTCTTCTGAAATTAAAAGTACCTTTGACAAAACCTCCTATTTCATTTCATTTAAGGGGTTGGTAGTTTAACTTTATATTTAGAATTTTATGATGAACCCCTTACGTATTGGCAACTTAGTTGTTGCTGTTCCTGTTGTACAAGGTGGAATGGGTGTTGGAATTTCTCTTTCTGGTATGGCTGCTGCTGTGGCTAACGAGGGAGGAATTGGTGTAATTTCAAGTGCAGGATTAGGTCTGCTTTATCGGAAGTCTGGAGCAGATTACATCGAAGCAAGTATCCAAGGTCTCAAGGAAGAGCTTATGAAAGCTCGGGAGAAAACACTCGGTGTTATTGGCGTAAATGTTATGGTTGCAATGTCAAACTTTGCCGACATGGTAAAAACCGCTATTGCAGAGAAGGCTGATATTATTTTCAGCGGAGCAGGATTGCCTTTGGATATGCCTAGTTATTTGAAAAGCGATAGTACAACTAAGTTAGTGCCTATAGTCTCGTCGGGTAGGGCCGCTAAGATTATTTGTGAAAAGTGGAAGAAGGATTATGATTACTTGCCCGATGCAATTGTTGTTGAAGGACCTAAGGCTGGAGGTCATCTTGGATTTAAATCGGAACAACTTAACGATGAAAACTACTCGCTGGAACGATTAATCCCTGAGGTTGTTGCCGTTGCAAAGCAGTTTGAGGACGCTTATAATGTGAAAATACCAGTTATTGCGGCAGGCGGTGTTTATACAGGTCAAGATATTAAAAATATTATGAATCTTGGTGCATCAGGAGTTCAAATGGGAACTCGTTTTGTTACTACTATCGAGTGCGATGCGTCCGATGCTTTCAAGCAGACTTATATTGATGCAACTGAAAAGGATATCGAAATAATAAAGAGCCCAGTTGGAATGCCTGGTCGGGCTATAGGTAATAGTTTCATTGAAAAAGTTAGACTTGGCTATAAGCAACCTATTCGTTGTCCATTTAAGTGTATAAGAACTTGCGATGTTTCATCAAGTCCTTACTGCATTATTACAGCTCTTTTTAATGCATTTAGAGGAAATCTTGAAAATGGCTATGCCTTTGCTGGAACCAATGCATACCTAGCAAAAAAGATAATCTCGGTTAAGGAAACTTTTAACGAGATAAAAAGGGAGTATTTGGAAAGTAAGTAAATTTCTGTAAATCAATATTTATTGGTTTTTAAGGGAAAAAAACAGAAAAATATTTTAAAAATTTTCATCGAAAAATTTGTGGAAATGAAAATTTGGGCTACTTTTGCATCGCGTTTCCAAAGGGAAATGAGTAGTAAAAAGAGATTGGGAGCTTAGCTCAGCTGGTTCAGAGCACCTGCCTTACAAGCAGGGGGTCACAGGTTCGATCCCTGTAGCTCCCACACTAAAAATCAACCACTTGCAACGAGTAATCGTAGTAAGTGGTTTTTTGTTTGCAAACAATTTGCAAGCAACTCTGAGGTATGGCAGATTTACGAACTCAAACTAACTGCCATGGATAGCCAAGATATCAAACGCTTGAATGAGCTTAAAGGGGTGTTGGGGAACGCTCTGAGGGAGGTAGAGGGGCTTCTCGCCAAGTATGAGGAGCCTCAACCCCTCCGACATAGGAATAGTCCTAAAAAGGACAGAATCAATGATTACCGTTACCGATTCCTATCAGGCGGCATGACCCGAAGGAGGTAACTATCCCAAAAGCAAGTATTTAATCAGAAATCAACGCCCCTAATCGGGGGCTTAAATAAACTACCTATTTACTAATTAAACTATTTTACTATGAGTATTTTGAGATTTACAATGCCTGATAGCAGTATGGATGATAATAGCTCCAAGGCTATTTGTTTGGGCGATGTGGTTGAGTTTGATTCTGAACCAATGACCATTAGCGATTCAATTGAACGAATCTGCATTGTTATGAACGGTGATAGTACTTTATGCAGAAGCGTTAAGAAAACACCTGAAGGGTATGTGCTATCGACTTTGAATAAAGATTTGGGCGAGCAATTGATTAGGAATGCCGAAGGAGTTAAGCTGTATAAGGTAAAAAGTTACATTAGGGCATACTGAGTTGTTTTTTGATTTTCCATAATATTGTTTTAACTTTCGTTGAAACATTATTCTCTGATTATGAAAAGGATAACACTTACAAGCGTGCTGTTTTTATGCTACCTATTTGTTAATGCCCAATTAGTGCTTACGCCTCAGGGATTCGTCAGTACTAACGATACCTCAAAAAACTACATTGTGGTAAGTTTTGACTCTGTAGGGCAGAAGGCATTGTTTGATAGGGCACTGCTATACTTAAATACCATTTATGTTTCTCCTAAGGACGTTTTATCGCTAGTGGACTCAACCTCAATTACCATAAATGGTTTAAGCAAAGGAGCCATACCTAGAAACAATCAGCACGTATTTGACCTGAACTACTCAATAAACATTCAGTTCAAGCAAGGCAAAATAAGAGTAAATGCGCCTGCAGTAAAGTTGACAACTACAGTTTACTCAAATTTTCAGACGCTTTACATTGTTGCCAATAATTCCTTGGATGGGAGGCGACTGGGTATTTGGAACGAAAAAGGCAAACTGGTATCTGAACGCGCAAAAATAGAACTTGAGACCTTTTTCAATAAGTATATCGATGATATGGTTAAGGGAATTAATAGCAACAGTACCGATTGGTAATTGTCATGTCATTAGAAAGCCGGTTAAAGGAAGCCTACCCAGAGGTATATGAGGAGATAAATGCCTTACTTGAGGGGCTTGATATTTCCTGTATTCCAGATATTGAACGTTACTTTGTGGAGACCCAAGGGGCGATTGAGGGTAAGAACAGGGGGCTTTTCATCCTGATTGTGGTAATTCTGGTTGATAGACCACTATATCTTGGGGTTTCCGTGATGAGAAGAGGGGTAAGGAATGAGCTGGCCAGAATTGTTGGAATTATTCCCACCGCTGTTTCACACCAGTACAAAGCAACCAAGGATTACTACGATGTGAATAAACGGTTCCGGGAAGAGGTGAACACCATGGCCGATAAAATAAAACAAAGAATAATAGGCAATGAATGAGGAGTTAACCAGAGAGATGCATGATGAGTTCGCCGTGTCTAAGGAGACGGAGCGGGAACACCTTATCATTTTCGCCCACCTATCGGTACAATCGGGCCATATGACCAAGGAGGAGGCTCTTGAGTGGTATGGGATAACAGATGAAGAGTTTGGTATCACAGAAGCAGAACACTAAATTCTTTTAAAAATTCTTTTTGTAGTATTCGCGATTTCATTTTTGTTTATATTTGATAAAACATTTTTCCATAAAAATCGTTTATCTAATTAAGATAAAGCACTAAAAATGAACAGAATTCAGCATAGTAAAAGCACTACAACAATTTCAGTTGAAGTTGTTATTTTTAAGGAAGATGATAACTATGTAGCTTTTTGTCCAGCTCTTAACTTATCTGCGTATGACAGCACAATTCAAGGTGCAAAGGATGCTTTTGAAATAAATATGAAAATATTTATGGATGAGACTAGGCGGAAAGGTACTTTCGAGAGGTATTTGCTAAAACTTGGGTGGACTTTGAGACAACAACCTACCATTGAATACTCTCAGCCTCCTATTAACAGCATATCGTTTGGAAGCATGGTTAATAAAAAGATTGAAAAGGTAATCAATTCAAAAATGTCTTTCCAAACCTGCTAGAGTTATGGGCATAAAACCAATCCCTACAAAACTATTTAAGAAGTTTTTAAAGCAAGTTGGTTGCGTGTATATCAGAACTGAAGGAGGACACGAAATATGGGATAGGGAAGATGGTAGTTTATTGCGCCCAATTACATTACAAACAAAGAATAAGGATGTTCCAACTCTTCATATTCATACCTCATTAGAGAATCTTGGAATCTCTAAAAAAGAATTTGAGGATATATTATCGAAATTGAAATGAATATACAGCCGTGCAAATCACGGCTTTTTTTATTCTCTTTTCTTTATATAATTACCAAAAAGTCATTGGACGGAATTTTCCGCTCAGTGAATTCCTCCAAGGGTACCCATAGTATGGATACCCTAAGTCTAACTTAGTCACTTCTTCTTCCAATCTTTTAGCAACAATTGTTTTGACCTCCCGAATGAATCAACGATGGGGTAAGTAATACTTACATCATCATCTAATAGTTCGACACCCTAAGTCTAACTTAGGGCGTGGTTGTCAGTTAGATAATGATAAAGCTGACCCAATAGACTTTATTCAAATTATTGAACAAAGCACAAGAGTTGCATTTTTGCAAACCTATGGATAAACAGCAAAATCAATGCGCTGTAAATCAGGCAATATAGAGAAACGCTCAGAGGGGGCAGAGCATTAGTTGATTGTGCAATAAGCCTAAATACGGCTAAAGAAAAGGCTGTAGTGAAACGCGACACCCTTACAAACTACTTCAGGGTAAAGGTAGGTTTTGGGTATTAGTTTAATTAATACCCCCGAAGCGAATCGAAATTTTGATCCGCTAACAATTTAACATCCTCTACCATAGCCAACTCTTTAGCGGCATCTATGGTTAAGGCGTACTCAATTTTATTATGTCCTCCCCTTCCTGATTGTTCAATAAAATTATTGAGCAAAGAATAGGCCTGCCCAAAATTGGGTAAATGTAGGTCAGCCGAATTTTCGGCTAACCTATTACACCGACCAACTGAAAATTCCGACCGCTATCTTTTTAGAAATACGTCAATTAATTTAAGGTATTGAAAATTAATTCGATACATAAGTTTTATCACAGTTTGCAAACTGTGATAAATGATAACTCAAATTATTAAAAAAGTAAAGTTAAAACATGAAAATTTGCAATAAAGTAAATTTTTGAGTTATGAGTACCATATATTTAGATGAGGCCTCACGGTATCTAGGCATTTCAAAAAAATATCTATACCGCCTCACTTCAGAGAAGAAGATCGATTTCAAAAAGCAAGGGAAACGCTTGGTTTTTACAAGAGAGCAGCTTGATCGCTTCAAGGGATGCAGAGCCCCATTAATTGAGATAGAAAAAGCCGCTGAACTGTGTGGGCTAGAAGTTTCAACTATCCAGGAGCTTTGTAGGCAAAAGCTAATTCCAGCTTATAATAAGCTGGGAACCGAATTTTATTTATTCGATGTTTTGGAACTTGATATTTGGATTAAGAAGGGTTTATTGAAGGATTAGGAGGCGGGTTATGGGATTGTTGGATGTTGAATTACAGAGAATTGTAGATGAGGCTGTTGATAGGGCAATTGAAAAACGTTTGGGCTCAAATGTCGAAAAGCCAATACAGATGTTTGGGAATATTGATTTTGCGCTTAGCGTTTTGAATGCAAATGGTCAGGTTATTACCAAATCAACCTTGTACAACAAGACCCATTTGGGTCAAATTCCTTGCACGAAAGTTGGCAAACGGAAATTGTGGTTTTCCCGAAAGGAACTTGAAACTTGGCTAAAGCAGGGTATGCCCGATATTTCAAAATTTGAAGCATCTGAACGCATTGCAGGAGTATCCAAGCGATGAACTACATTTCATTGATTCGGCGGTTTTGGCAAATAGATATGGAGCGTCCTATAAGCCCTAGCGATACAAGGCTCTATTTCTACCTATTGGAGACCTGCAATTCGTTAGGCTGGAAAAACCCGTTTGGGCATTCCGACCGTTATTTAGCTGCCCGCCTTGGGATGTCAGTAAATACGGTCAGAGATTCTAGGGTAAGGCTTAAGCAAATGAATCTAATCGATTTTACCTCCCCGGAGCAAGGCTCAAAGGCCTTGAACGGACAGATGCAATATAAAATAATTGAAACCGTATCAAAATTTGATACAGTTACTGATACGGTTTCTGATACAGTTCCTGATACGGTTATTGATACGGTTTCTGATACAAACAATAAACTAAAAGAAACTAAACAAAACTTAAAGGAAAGCGCAAATATGCGCCCTGAAAAAAAAGAAATATCTGAAGCGTCTAGAAATTTAAATTCATGGGCAAAAGAGTTCTTTAACCCTAAGTACTTAGGAGATAAATCAGCACAATGCTTCGACCTCCTTTTAAAAGATTACACGGCGGAACTTATAAAAACATCGATTTTAAATGCCCGAAAAGACCAATTCTGGAATCAGAACTTTTTGAGCCCAGTGAAATTGCGCCAAAAGGATAGGTCAGGAGCTTACTATATCGATTTGTTTTTGGGCTTGAAACCTAAAAAGGCAGAAGGCCACGTTGGGCAGATTCTTGAACCAACGGATGAACGCCGCCAAAAATTAGTAAATGATTGGTAATAAAGTTAATATATAGATTATGCTATCAATTGAAGAATCAATAGAATTACTGCAGAACACTCATAAAATTCAAGTGCAGAGGAATCTAACAAGGCTTTCTTTTGGGAATTATGATGAGTGCCGCTCCTTGCTGGAGAGAGCTTTTCTATACTGCGATAAATCAGTAAAGAAATTCGATTTTTTGCCCGAGTATGAGGAGGTTGTTAAATGGCTGGTTGACAATGAAGGCAAGGGGTTACTCCTAATGGGAAAACCGGGTCTTGGTAAATCTGTAATAGCCACTGGTGTCATCCCGGCCATATTTCACAATAGACTGAGAAAAGTACTAAAGCCTATCCCAGCGGAGGAAATACCCCTGAAAATAGAAACGATTATAAAGCAGCCATTCTACTGTTTGGACGACATCGGAACTGAATCAAAAGTCAATGATTTTGGCGAGAAGTACGAGGGTTTTAATAGGATTGTTAATGAGTCAGAAACACGGTTCAAACTGCTAATAGTAACCACCAACTTAAATCCAAACCAACTGCTTGACCGTTACGGCGAGAGAACTATGGATCGTTTACGGCGGTTATGTAAGTTGGTTAAACTCGATGGTGAATCTAAAAGGTGGTAGGGTTGATTTTGAAAAATTCAAAAAAATTCAAAAGAAATGGGTTTGACGAAAGGCCGGACTAATAACCCCGCAGGAAAACCAAAGGGTACCAAGAACAAAAAAAACAAAGAATTGCGCTTGTGGTTGCAGGAGTTCTTGGAAGGTAAAACCGAAGACTTGGAGAAGAACTGGAAGAAGCTTAACCCAGAACAAAAGTTTAGACTCTTTGAAAAGTTGCTGGCTTACTCATTGCCTAAGCCTCAAACTATGGATTTATCCGTTGGGTTGGATTTTACCAAAATGTCGAATGAGGATTTGGACAAGATACTGGATGCTATAATTTCAAAAGGTAATCATGGAAATGACCAGAAAACAGAAGATTGAGTTGCTGAAGGCTATTCAATTAGGATTTATTACGATTGAGGAGGTTGGAAAACTAAGCATTGGTTTTATAAAACTCCCCGATGGTAAGTTTAAGCGCGAGGCTGATGGGCAAATTTACACCAAAGAAGAGATTTGGTTGCTAAAGAGTAAAACCCCCGCCATTAAAATGGTCTTGGAGGATGAAGAGAGGCTTTCTTTATGCCTATTCACATTCTACCAGTTAATGATTGAGGCAACTGCAGGTGAATAATTTTTAATTAATAAATACAAGAGTATGAAATTGTCGGACATGAATTTAACTCCAGAGGAGAAGTCTAAGTTGCTGGAAGAATTACTCGCGGAGCGAGTGGTTATGCAAACTGAGTCTTTGGTTATGCTATTGGGAATCACAGAAAACATAATGAGCATAGTTGACAACCTCTCAAAACTCCCATCAAAAGAGCTATTAAAGGCTTTGAATACAGTAAAGCCTGAGATTGAGTCGCTCCAAAAAATAATCGATGTTGAACCCAAAAAATAAATCGGGAAATGGAAGAAGGAAAATATTTCGATAGGGTCCAATTTTTAAATGATGTGTCAGATCATAGATCTGCTGCAGAAGGACTAACTAGCATGTTAAAAAAATTTGAGGAACTTGATTTGGGCGAGGTATCAGAAGATGTATTGTCCAAGATTGTTTCTGGTTTGGATGAGTTGGAGCAATCCTGCTTGCAAAGACAGCTATCAACTTCAGGGAAGAATGCTCTCTTAAAAAATCAGGTTGCCGAAATCTTTAGTGAGAAATTTGGACAGTTCAAGGCATTTGTGAATACTATCATGGAGAGCAGGAGGGGCTTCTGCATTAATAACACCGATTTATCATTGATGCGGTTAAAGGGAACTGATGTAACCTTCGTTGGAGAGGAGAGGCTGATTGAGAAGCACACCTATGAGGCAAAGACTAAAACTCAAAAACAGTTTATTGAGCAAGTTAACAAAGTACTTAATGAGCTACAGGCTCTCAGAGAGATTGTAGGAAATGTACCAATTGTTGACTACGATGGTTGCTTGCAGTTGGAAGGAACTGACCTTGTTTATAACAAAGCGGCCATAACAATGATTGCATAAGCAGGGCTCACCCCCTGCTTTGTAAGCAGTTGCAGTTTGTTTTTAATAAACTGAAAATCAATAATATAATTAATTGTTTAAAATTGTTAGCAAATAATTAGCAAACAAGCCTGTGATAAAACATAGTTCACTAACATAGTAAAATAACAACATAGCAATGAAAACAACAGTTAGAGCCCTAAGAAAGATGATGGAGTCTGCCACGAAACTTCAACAGTTCATGAGTGTTAACCCAGAGGCTCATAGCAAGGTTAACGATCCTAATACAAAGGATAACGAAGTTATAGAACTCCCCGATGAAGCAATAGAGTGGTTAAAGTTCAAGATAGCATTTGAGCCCAAAGAGGGAGAGAACCTTGCAGAGAAGGAGTTCAATGATTACTTAAAGGAGAAATTCAAGGGTGTTGGTGAAGTGCCAAAGGCCACAGGTCTGCCAAAATCTTTGCAAAGTATGCAGTTTCCTGCAGGCTACCTTTTGGATGTTGCCGAAGAGGAACAGTAATAAATGATAGACTTATGTTCAGGCCTAAATTCAATAAGGACTTTATACGAAAAGAACTACTTCGGCAAAGGCAGGAGATTGTTCATGGTATTGTTGATATATGCCACTATGTCGGGGAGAAATTTGTAAAAGAAGCAAGGCAGGCAATGAGCATTGATTCTGGAATATTTCCAAAAAATGACTACACCGATAGAACTGGAAATCTTCGACAATCCATAGGTTACATCTTGATTCTGGATGGTAAAGTTCTTTTCTCGAGACAACCAGACAATCCTGAGGGCATGTCTTACTATAACTTTTTGATTAGTAGTTTGCCCAAGGCTAAAGGTCTCTGGTTGGTTGGAATGGCTGGGATGAAGTATGCCTCCTACGTCGAATCGATGGGGTATAATGTTATTACATCGCAGTCCGAAATGGTGTTTGTAGATTTAAGCAGAATGCTTAAAAGCTACGCTGAGTCTAGTGGTAAGAGGTTGAGTAATACAGGGGGAATTTTAAACAGTATGTTATGAGTCAATTACACTTTGAAACGAATGTTGATTTCAGTAAGCTCGATAAGGACATTGCGCTTATGGATCGAAAAATGAACGGATTTTTTTCTGGAATTGAAAAACGGGGGGATGGCGTGACCAGGATGTTTAAAACTCTTGGCACCGCTATGGGGGCTTACCTTTCGTTTCAAGCAGTAAAAGAGTTGGGGGGCCAGATTCTGAATGTAACCGGACAGTTTCAGAAATATGAGGCTGTACTGGCCAATAGTCTTGGCTCACAAAAGGAGGCCGCGGAAGCAATGCAAATGCTATCGGAGAAGGCGGCAACAACCCCAGCACAGCTCTCGGAGCTGGCAGATGCCTACGTGAGGTTGGTGAACCAAGGGTTCAAGCCCTCAAGTAAGGAGCTAACAAAGCTGTCAGATGTAGCCTCTTCAACTGGTAAGAATATTACCCAACTATCAGAGGCTATCATTGATGCACAAACGGGAGAATTCGAAAGGCTAAAAGAATTCGGTATAAGAGCGTCCAAGGAGGGCGATAAGGTTGCATTCACCTTTAAGGGTGTTCAAACCCAAGTGGGATTTACAGCCAAAGAAATTCAAAACTACATTGTTGGGCTTGGAGACCTAGAGGGAGTTGCGGGTTCAAGTGCCGCAATTATGGGAACATTTGTTGGGCAAATATCCAACCTTCAGGATGCCCTTGCCCAAATGTTCAATGAGATTGGTCAGAACAGTGAAGGAGTGATATCCGACACAATAGGTAGTTTAACCACTTTGGTTGAGAACTACAAGGTGGTGGCTGATATTTTGAAAGTTTTAGTGGCAACCTACGGGACCTATAAGGCAGCATTAATGGCCACAGTGGCTTGGGAGAAGGCAAAGGCCGCATCGGAGGTTCAGGCTTTCCTGGCTAAGAGAGCCTTGACCAATTGGGAGATAATCCATACCGCTGTGATATATAAATTAAACGCGGCTCAAAGACTTTTAAATTCTACCATAAAAGCAAACCCATACGTTGCCGCAGCTACAGCCATAAGCGCACTTATAGGTGGTTTGATGCTCTACAATAAGTATGCTACATCTAGTTCAAAGGTTAGTGAGGAGTTTAAGAACAACCTCACATCAGAGGTCGATGAGATAAAGAAGAATTTCGAGGCGGCAAAGACTTCAGCTGAGGGCTCCGAGGCTAGGCGTAAGGCTATACAGGATATTAACGAGAAATACAAAGAATATCTTCCCAATTTGCTCAGTGAAAAGGATGGGCTTGACAAGATAGCGGAGGCTCAGAACGCAGTTACTGAGGCCATGGCCAAATCGCTATCGTTTAAGGCTCAGGAAAAGGAACTAGCATCATTAAAGGAGTCAACAACCGAAGCCGCCGATAAGTACGCTGACCTACTATCCAGCATATTTGGAAACAGAAGCAAGTATAGTTCGCAACAGCAGGGGGCAGCGGTCGCAGCCCTAGACCAATTAATAGAGAAAACAGGCTCTGCCAACGTGGGTATTCAGCAAATAAAGGAGAGCCTCGGTTCTGTTGGAATTGATGTTGGGCTGATGCAGTACAACAACTTATTCTCTGGTATTAACAATTACATAACTTCATTGAGGGATGAGAAGAAGGCCATTGAGGATTTGAGCAACGTGTACAATGCCTACCTGGAGAAGTTAGGTTTAGTTAATGGCAGTAAGGATGATGGTAGCGGAGAGGGAGGCAAAAAAACTAAGAAGTCAAGAACTGTAGAGGTTATTGATGAAGAGATAAAAGCATTAAAGCAACAGCAGCAAGCCCTGTCCGATACCGCTAAGAAGTGGGATGATTACCAGCGCAAGATTGATAAACTAGCCAAGGAACGCGAGGGGATAACCGGCACGAAAAAGGATGACAAAAAAAACACCGCCAAGGTTGGCGTATGGGACGAAAAGGCTGCCCTAGAAAAGGACTTACAGGATTTTGCCACATACCAGGATAAGCGGCTCTCTATCATTGAAAAGTACAGCCAGTCAAGACAGAGGCTGCAGGAGCAGGGTTACGATGAGCAGGCCGCAGAGGCATCGGCACAGATGCAGAAGGAACTGGATGAACTCGACGCCGCCCAGTTCAAAAAATCGGAATCCTACCGATGGGTTTACGACAACATCGATAAGATGGGGCGCAAAGCCCTCAAGGACTATATCGCTAGGCTCAAGAAGGAAATTGACGCTTTTCAGGGTAATGAGGAGGTAAAGCTAGAGCTCACAAAGAAACTTGCGGATGCTGACGAGAAATTGGCGGAGTATACCCCCGACAAACTTCGGGAGAGTGCTGGGCTACTGCAGGAAATGGCGGGGCTTGCGGGTCAGTTCGACGAAGGTTTGGGAAAGGCACTGGACACAGCGGCAAACTTAGCCACAGGGTTGGCGGGGGCAATTCAAGGTTTTAAGCCTGGAGGAAATACACTGCAAGGCGTTACAAGCGTAGTCTCTATGGTCTCCACGGTTACTGGCCTGTTTAAGAAAAATGAAAAATCTCAATCAGAAGTGCTTGATGAATGGATTGGCAAGATGCAGAAACTGCTCCAATTACAGGAGAAGTCGCTGAACCTATTTTCAGACAAGCAAAAGATAGGCGAGTATAGTAAGCTGATAGCGACGACAAATAAGCAGATGTCCGAACTGATAAAACAAAGTCAGAAAGGGCTAGAGCGATACAACAATCAAATGCTAGCTAGTCGTAAGTTAGCCTTGAAGTTGTCTGGCTACTCGCTTAGTGATATACTTAAAATAACGGAAAAGGAAAAATTTGACTTTGCTGATTCCATTGGTATCAGCAAAAATATAAGCGAATGGGCAAACGATGATTGGCTGAAGGCACTATCTGGCGCAACAGGCTACTATAGGGAACAGTTGGAAAAGCTTTACACCGAGTGGATTGCGCTAAAGGAAGCACAACAGGACTACGCCAATCAGCAGAATGAGCTGCTAACAGGAACTACATACGATAGTATTGTTTCATCCATAGTCGACGGTTTTGCGGATGGGTTATTTAGCGCAGAGGACTTCGCCGATAGCTTCGAGGAACTGATGCGTAAAGCCCTGCTTAATTCCCTAGAGATTCAAGCCTTGCAAAAGCCAATGCAGGATTGGTACAACCAGTTTGCGGCGGCCAACGCCGATGGGTTAACCGAAAGTGAAATAGCCAGCCTACAGGCGGCCTACTCCGCCATAATTAACAGTGCGGGAGAGTACGCCAAGTCGCTTGAGGAAGCGGCGGGGATAACGCTATCCAAGGCGGAGGATGAGGAGCGTGGCGGACTATCGGGCGCAATTAAGGGGATGAGCCAGGAGAGTGCCGATTTGCTGGCTGGCCAACTCGGAGCAATAAGAATCAATACTTCCGATATTGCCAGTTGGCTAACTGGAGGCTTTAACTCCGATTTACGCTTGGACACAGCAGATATGGAGCAGTCGTTCGGATTGGGTTTGAACGCCATTAACAACGCCATTCTTCAATCCAACGACTACCTAAGACAGGTGGTGCAGAACACGGCCTCCATTGAGGAGATGAAGAATATACTGGCTGGAGGTATAACCATTAAGAATAACAGGGGCTACGACGAAGCTTTTAAGGATAGACGAATAACAGGACGATAAAAGATGGTTAACCGTTTATTTTCAAAACTGGCTTTCCGTGCAGACCTTATCAAAGTTAGCACGGAAACCCCTTTAAAAAAAATAAACAAAGAATGATTTAGAAATGGAAACTACAGCGACAGTAAATAGCCTAGAGTTCTTTGCAGAACCATTCAACATAGCACCCGAAAATAAAATTACTGTTTATCGGTATAACGATGATTTTACAACTCCTTTCCACCATGTAAATAGAACGTTGTGGAATTACGACGCTAAAGCTGTAAGAGCTTTAACGCCGTTGGGGGTTTATGGTTTTTCGGGCGAACAGGTTCGTTTGGGTAGGTGCAACTATTTTTTTAATGCTTTCTCTGATAGCGTTCAACTTAAAAGTCCTATTAGAATTTTACAGCTTGAGGTTGATAAAAATAAGGTGTTCTATTCCGATGATATGGAGTTTGTTTTTACTGAGGCTAATATTATAGGTGTGCTAACTTGGGATGAGTTAAAAAAGCTATTCCCAGCGTACACGGAAGTAATTGACACTTACAATGAGGTATTAGCCACAAACTACAGTCAGGATTCGACCCGCGCGAAGTTTTATCAAGCGGTTGATGTTACAAGGCGTTTGTGTAATGCAATCCCAGCAATCGGAGGTGAAACAACGGAAATACATGGCATAACCCACGGCATTAGGGTTGAAAGAAACGGGTATATGCTTTGTCAACTTATGGGTGTTGATGGTAGGATTGTTCGCCCGTTTGCATATAGCCATGATTTTTGCAGACTTAACGATGGAACCGACCCAGGACACGGGCTAAGAGCCGCTAACCACATTGAGTTGCACCGGGAGTTTTATAAGTATCACTTTGGCATAAGCGACACCGAGGTTGACTTGCTTAAATACGCCTGCCAGCATCACACCGACCTACTTAAATCCGATTATGAAATAGTAAATATCTGTTTCGATGCTGATCGTTTGGACCTTACGAGAGTTGGAACAGTACCGGATCCAAACTATATGGCTACCACACTAGGGGGTATATATGCAGCGACATTGCAGAGGTAAACCATTGAACAAAGGGGGTAAATATGATGGTTTTAATTGTTGGGAACATCGCACAAAGCAATAGCCTTGCAAGGGATTACTAAAAGTTCGAGGTTATTTTCATTAAAATTTCATACTTTAATATAAGGTATAAGTTATTCAAAGTTAGTTAAATGAGAGTTGAGTTTCAACTTAGTTTCAAACTCAAATCCTGCCAAGTAATTCTGGGTGGTTTTTATATCCTTATGCCCAAGCGATTCGCTTATGTACTCAACGCCTGCACCACTTCGAAGTAGTACTGTGGCAAATGAGTGTCGGGCTGTATATGTTGATATGTCGGGTAACCCAACTTGACTCGCAATTGCCCTAAGGTGCTTATTCATTTGCTTAGTCAAGTTGTAGGTAGTCTTCTTAATAGCCTCAGGGGTTGGGTTGCCATTTACATAGCCAAATACAAAGTTATCACCCAGCCTACTTGTACCCCACTTGTTCAAAATTGCCTCAATTTGTGGTAGGATTGGGGCGTTTATTGGCTTTTTCTCCCTTGAGGTTCTGTTCGTTTTTTCTCGGTAGTAAATAATTTCTTTATCCTTTATACTGCTCCATTTAAGTAGAACTAAGTCTTTTACGTTCATTCCGTTGGTTAGGTAGGAGAAGAACCACAGATCTCTCATTTTCTGAGCCTCACTTCCTTCCGGAAGTTGAAAGGTCATTAACTTCCCAATTTGCTCTAGGTTATAGGCCATTTTTCTCCCTGTTCCTGTTTGAATCTCATACTTTCCCCGTCCAAAAGGGTAAATGGCCTCTGTAATTATTCCATCCTGCTTTGCCTCATTGAATATACTCCTCAGGCATCGGATATACATGGATAGCGAGCTGTAGGAATTACCCTGCTTGGTGGAGTTCTTGAATTCCTGCTTTCTGTTGATAAACCAGGTCTCGTATTCCTTTAGCCAGTTTGGTGTTATCTCGTTGAAGTTTAGGCTTTGATTATCGTTGAAATTTTTTAGGCTAGTCAAGGCACACTCATACACAATAGCGGTTCCGATTTGGCCATTTGTTTTTAACTTCTGAATCTTACCAGTAAAGGCACTATAAACACTTACCTTGTTGCCTCTGCTAAGCCTTTTTTCCAGTGCATCAAAAGAGAACCCAATGCTTTCAATTAAATCTTTCACCTGTTCCTCGATGGCTAGAAACCCATTGAATATCATCCTTCGGGTTTGAATTAAGTCCTGTCTTTTAGTATGTTCGATACTAAGCCAGTCTTTTTCAGATAGGGCAAAGCCTGAATCACGATACATTACTTTTCGTTGGTATGTAACTCTGTATTTAACTGGATAGCCTCCTTTTTTCTCCCTTCGTAAATCAAAGAATATTGCACCAGTTACATTCCCGTGTGAAAAAGGCTTGATGGTGGTATTGATGTTCTTTTTATTTCTTATCATTGTATTGATGTTTGCAAACAATTTACAAACAAATATATGAAATTAATCAAAATTATTAAAATTTTATTTGCATATTAATTTAATAAAAGTACCTTTGTTACTGAGTTTATAAACAATGTTATGAAATTAATGAAAATAGATAAAAATAAAATAAATCTGCCTTACAAGCAGGGGGTCACAGGTTCGATCCCTGTAGCTCCCACAAAGAAATGACCCCGCGAAAGCGGGGTTTTTTGTTATGTTCCATACCTATATTTTATACTCTGCAGCACTAGACCGCTACTACGTTGGATCCACCCGCGACGTGTTGGCGGAGCGGCTACGCCGTCACAATGCCCACCATAAGGGTTTTACAGGAAAAATCTCAGACTGGGCGCTAGTCTACTCTGAATCATTCGACACGTTCGAGGCAGCCTATGCCCGAGAGCGTCAAATAAAAAGTTGGAAGAGCCGAAAGAAGATAGAGGAGCTCATAGGCAATTAGCCTGGCAGGCTCAGAGCATCCCGATGCAATCGGGAGGGTCACAGGTTCGATCCCTGTAGCTCCCACAAAGAAACGACCCCGCGGAAGCGGGGTCGTTTTGTTATGTGTCATACCAATTTAATATTCTAAAACATTAGTAACCGACAAAACATTTTAATCAACAGGATGGTCAACCGAAGTTAACCAATCCTGTATCTTAGCTGCATAAACTACCAATTTATTCAGCATGG
>Ga0116157_10001201_pt1 | contig 26354 bp, 24 predicted proteins | sample AD_UKC048_MetaG_FD_89882 | JGI IMG/M metagenome (GOLD analysis project Ga0116157, IMG submission 89882) | Active sludge microbial communities of municipal wastewater-treating anaerobic digesters from USA - AD_UKC048_MetaG | ecosystem: Engineered > Bioreactor > Anaerobic > Digestate | place: USA... | reverse complement strand
TTTGCGGAAATAAAAATCCCGAATTTTTGCCTAAGCAAAAATTCGGGATGACTCATGTTTTTTCTTTTCAACAACAAACTACAAACACTTCAACTCAAATCTTGTAGTTCGTTATAAACGCAGGCATTTTTGAACTATGCTTACGCGCGTGTGGTTTCGGTTCTTTGCGTTCTTCTGGTTGGTAACCTTGCTTCATCATCCGCGCATAGTGCTTGGTGAAGTAAGTAATGATCACATCTGAACCCGCACGACGCAAACACATCAACGTTTCTTGTACGGCTTGATCCAGATCAATCCAACCTTTTTCGGCAGCGGCAATGAGCATCGCGCATTCCCCACTCACGTGGTACGCTGATACGGGCGTTTCAGTGTTGTTTTTCAACAAACTGATGACATCCAAGTAGTTCAAGGCAGGTTTTACCATGATGAAATCCGCTCCTTCTTCGATATCCAAAGCCGCCTCAATGAGGGCTTCTCTTTGGTTGGCCGGATCCATTTGGTAAGTCTTTTTGTCTCCTGACTTGGGTGCCGAATCCAGTGCCTGACGGAAGGGGCCATAAAACGCACTGGCGTATTTGGCGGTGTAAGCCATGATCCCCGTGTCGGTGTAGCCAGCAGCATCCAGCGCTTGGCGCATGTACCCTACTCTGCCGTCCATCATGTCGGATGGGCCCAGCAAATCGAATCCAGCGGCAGCCTGGGCGACCGCCATTTTGGCCAGGATGGGGAGCGTTTCGTCATTGATGATTTTGCCATCGCGCACCAGCCCGTCGTGGCCATCGGTGCTGTACGGGTCCATGGCAACATCGCTGATCAAACAGGTTTCGGGAAAGCGGCGTTTGATCTCCGCAGTAATCTTGAGGTAAAAATTGTCCTCATGATGACTGTAAGTAGCAAACTTGTCTTTGTACTGGTCTGGCACGACGGGAAACAGAATGAAATTGGTGATGCCCAGGTTCAGGGAATCTTCTACTTCTTTCAAGGTTTCGCGAATGCCAAGGCGGTAGGTGTTAGGCAAAGATTTGACCGGTTCACGTGAGGTCTCTTTGCTAACCAGGAAGAGGGGCTGCACGAGGTTTTCAACGGAAAGCTGTGTTTCCCGGATCATTCCTCTAATGGCAGCGGTTTTTCGATTACGTCTAGGTCTTTTAAGCATAAGTGTCCTATTAAAAAAAACGACTAATGGTTTTGGGAACTACGTCCTTTTGGCACCGGATCTGGTCCGAAGCCTCCCCAAGGATGACAGCGGCCAATGCGTTTCAGTCCCATCCATACACCCCGGATGCCCCATTGCTCAATGGCATCTACCATATAAGCGGAACAGCTTGGGTTGTAAGCACAGTGTGGCTTTAACACAGGCCAGATTGCTACCTTGTAGAATCGAATAGGAAGAATAAGAATGTACTTGATTGCGCGTTTCCAACTTTGGCGTAAACTCATGTTTAACCAATTAAATGCAATATAATACCAAACTCTGATAAAATCAAACCATTCATCGAAAAATGGCTTTAATTTAGCAAAATCACTATGTGAACGGGTTCCTCTCCAACATCATCACCAGTGACAAACCCGCGGCAGCGCCAGATACAAACAGGTTGTATTCGCGCTGTTTGACGCGTAACACACTGAATGCCAAGAGGGAGAAAACCAGAATAACCGCAACGATGGTCAATTGACCAATTTCAACCCCAATGTTGAAGGCCAAAAGCTGTACAATTAAGTCGCTTTCATTGCCTGGCATAGTCAAAGATCGGAAAAAATTGGAAAACCCCAAACCATGGATCAACCCAAATACGAGGGCAAACACATAATTTACATTAATATTACGATTAAATGTTCTGGACTGGATTTCACGCTGGTCAAATCTGTGGTAAATTACATTATAAATGGCGGTTAAAAAGATGGTCAAGGGGATTAAAAACTCTACCATCTTGGTATTGACGGGAATGATGTTCATGGCCGCCATGCCCAGCGTAAGCGAATGACCAATGGTAAAAGCCGTGACCAAAATGGCAACTTTTCGCCACTCTTGTAAGCGGTAAATGGCGCACAAAACGACGATAAACAGGATGTGGTCATAGCCCGCCAAGTCTGCGATGTGCGCAAATCCAAGCTCAAGGTAGGTTTGAAAAATAGATTGCATAATGATGTTGTACTTGTTGATCAAACGCAAAAGTAAGACCTAAAAGTTCATTTACCAATCCATTATTGAACCGTGTCTGTCCCCGACAAAGGGACAGACACGAAAACCTGGTTGGAGGTGGCACCTATTTTTGTATCGTTTTAAATTGCTTTGCCGAAAAATCGATCGAATAAATGTTCTCCACCCGCGCGGCACCATTCACCCGGGTTCTGGCGAAAAATAATTTTTTGCCTTTGGGTTGCATGAAGGGGCAAAACTCTCCTATTTCTGTGTTGATCGTTGGGCCTAAATTGACCGCTTTAGTCCAGGTGTTTTTCTTTTTGAAACTGATGTAGAGGTCAGACGCGCCAAAGCCGCCCGGGTCTTGCCGCCAAAAAATCAGGTAATCCTCTTTGGGTGATATGAAAGGGTTGCTGTCGTGGTTTTGGGTATTGATCTCTGCGCCCAGGTTTTGGGGCTTTTGATAGGCGCCATTGCGGTACTCGCTGAGGTAAATGTCCAATTTTCCTTGCCCACCAGCACGGTTGGAGGAAAAATAGATGTTCCCCGAATTGGCCACGGTAGCATAAATGTCTGAACTATCGGTATTGATTACGGTTCCGAGGTGAAAGGCTTCCCCCCAACCCGTTTGGGTACGTTTTACACCCCAGATGTCAAAGTCTTCTTTAGATTGCCCCGCCGCCAAAGGCCGGTTAGAATTAAAAAGCAAGAGTTTTCCATCCGGTGAAAAAGCAGGATCGATGTCGCTCCATTTTTTCCCTGATGTAGAAAAAGGTGCCCGAACCGGGGTTGACCAGTTGCCATTTTCAAACTGAGCAATAAACAGATGTAAACTATCCCGCCCGCCGTAAGCACGCACAAAAACCGCCGTTTTACCATCTGGCGATAAGGTCAGCCCAAAAACACCCCCGTCTGAAATGACACCGGGGGCGAAGATTTCAGCGATTTGCGCCGTGGTGTACTGGGGCGTAAAAAATGAAAAGAGCAACAGCAGGGAGAAAGTCCCAATGGAAGAAAGCATGTACTTTTGCATGGTTGTGATTCGTTTTGGGGCAAAATTGCAGTTTATCCCGGGCACGATCTACCTGATTTATAAATCCATCACTAAAACCATGTATCAATTCGACAGTTTATTCGCCGCTTTTGCAAGTTTGGGCATTGCCAACGGGCTGGTGTTTGGCGGGTATTTACTGCGTCAACCCCGCAGTGCGACCCAAGTTTCCAACCGATACCTGGGGCTGTTTATTTTCCTACTCAGTTTGCGTTTTGCCATTACCACTGTCCATTATTTTTACCGCAGCCCCATGGCGGATTGGGCGGATTGGGGTTTGGTGCTCAACCTGTGTTTGGGGCCATCTTTTGTCGTGTATGTACTTTCGGTCTTCAAAATGCCTCCGGCGCTGGCTTTTTCCCGTTTGCACCTGATTCCCGCGCTGGTTTTGCTGGTTTTGAGTCTACTTGGCCGCCGTGTTATTTCACCCGCTCCTTTTTTTGAGCCGTTTAAAGATGGCTGGTTCCTGATCAATCAACTGACCTTATTGCATTGGATCATGTATCTGGTGTATGGTTATCGATTCTTCCTGTCCCAGCTCGCCGCAAAGCGTGCTGAAGGAATCGATACCCGCAAAGTCCAGCAATGGATGATCGGGTTATTGTTGCTGTTGAGTGTGTTGATTCTGGGCTATAGTTTCAACAATGCCAGGCTGCTCTGTGTCATTTTTTGCCCACTTTTTTACACCATCATCGTGTACGTGATTTTGGCTTTTTTCATCAAAAACAGCACCTTGTTTCAAAAAGGATATTGGCCGGAGGGGAACAAAACGAGTGTACTAAAACCAGCAAAAATCCCACAAATTCAGGAGGGTCTGCAAAAACTATTGGAAGATGAAAGTGTGTTTCTGAATCCCGAATTGACCCTGGACAAACTGGCGCAACAACTGGGCATCAGCCCCCACGCCCTATCGCATTACATCAATACTTACGAGGGTTACAATTTTTCCGATTGGCTGAACCGGCATCGGGTAGAATATGCTTGTCGCTTGTTGCTCGACCCGCAATACACGCACTTGAAAATTGCGGCGGTGGCCTTTGACAGTGGCTTCAATACTTTATCGGTGTTTAATGGGGCGTTTAAGAAGGTAGTGGGGCGTACGCCGTCGGAGTTTAGGAGGCAGAATGGATGAACCACCTGCAAATTTGAGAACCCGCCAGCCCAAGTCTCCTTCACTCCCCATTGCCGACATCTTTACCAGAGAAAGCAATCCTTTGGTAAAATCCAAGTGAAAATGTATTGCCAAGAACCTGGTTGGAGGGAACCAGAAAAAAAACCGTAAGCGGTTTTACATCAAAGTCATAATTAAAGGATAAAAACGAGGATTTCATCACTTTTACATTAAACCCCGCCGTCAGGGTAATTGAATTATACAGGGGTTTAAAAATGCTCACGCCTGCGGCTAAACGCGGCCTAAAAACCGGACCTGGATATAGGTATTCAACCTGAATGGGAATTTTTAACAGACTTTTTGTGCCTCTTCTTTCTTCCAATTGGGAAATCAACAGCCCCGTGCGCAAAAATATTTTCCCCGCATTTCTAGCACTTCCAAGATGTAATAGCACCCCTGGCTGAAAATAACTCTTGTCTGTAAAAAAGCCTATGTCCTGGTAGTTTACTGTTCCTCCTACCCCTTCAATGGCTAAACCCAGTTTAAAGCCACGTTTTGTGGGCGCATCCGCCTGTTCGGGACAAGCTTTTTTTTGATACGCCCGGGCTAAAGGCACTAGATTAAAAGCATTGGGGCGCCCCATTTGATCAATGCGTTCAAAAAGCTCAACTTGATCTTTCATCAATTTTTTAAGTACAATGATATGCTGGGCTGATTCCTTCAGGTAAACCTTATCGTTTTCAACAACTCTTTCCTCTTTATACGTGACCTCAAGCAGCTCGGCATTTTTTTTTCGCATAAAAAAACGATCATCGCCAAGCGCGGTTTTTAGAAAATAGACGCTCACACATCCATTAAACAATACCTCAATAAACTGTTGTGCTCCATCGACTTTTTCCGAGACAAAGGTTTTATCATTGTCAAAATGATAGGCACTCAATTCGTCCGGTTTGAACACCGTGATTGGTGCATCCTTGTTCAAACGAAAACTACAGGATTGGTTCAACACACCCGACACCCGGTAATCCAACCAACCGGATAGGGTGTCGCCCGAATTTTTTACAATGTATCCAGGCTGAAAGTTGACTTGAGCGGAAAGGGTATTGGTTCCTAAAATGAGCATCAAAACAATTGATACGGCTGCAGCAATTGTTTGATTTGCACGTTGAAATTTGATTATCAGATTCATAAAATGTATTTAAAATTTAAAAATAATTAATTAACTGATTATCTGCCTCATACCTCTATTCATACATTTTCCATTAAGGACCTCACTCCTCCGCCAACAAATTAAACTCATACGCCACCCTTACCAACCCTGCCGTGTTCTTCACGTTCAATTTCCGCAATAAACTCTTCCGGTGCGAAATCACCGTCGTATCGCTGATGAACAACTTCGCGGCAATCTCATCGGTATTGCACTCATCAATGATCAGGCGCAAGATTTCCTTTTCCCGGCGGGTAATTTTGGGGATGTACTGCGAGCGAGTGGGCTTTTTGGACTGCATGCCATCCAACAAACTATTGGTGACCTCCTTGCTGAAGTATTTTTCCCCTTGCTGAATACTGTGAATGGCCATCACCAGTTCATCTTTGCCGGCATTTTTGAGCACGTAGCCATCAGCACCCGCCTTGACCATTTTGGTGATGAAGCCCGCTTCACTGTGCATAGTCAGGCTCAGGACTTTTTTATCGGGAAAACGTTTTTTGATTTCCTGGCAGACCTCAAAACCGTTCATATCGGGCATGTTGATGTCAAGCAAAACCAGGTCGATTTCGGCGTGGTGTTGTTCCAAGACCTCTAAAGCGCCTTTTCCATTGAGGGCCTGGTGAACGATGCTGATGCCATCGGCTTTTTCCAGCAAAGCTTTAATGCCGTCAATGAGCACCTGGTGGTCATCGACCAGGAGAAGTTTGATGTTGTTGAGTGCTTCCATACTATAGGTTTTTGGGTGTTAAAGGGATATCGATGGTAAAAGTAGCTCCTGCGCCCGGATTCGATTCGATCTCCATGGTGCCGTGCAACAAGATCAAGCGGGACTGGATGCTCTGTAGCCCGATACCCGGGTTCTGTAGTTTTTCGGCTGGGTCGAACCCCTTGCCGTTGTCTTCCACTACAATGTTGAGCAAGTCATCCTCGGCACTGAGTTGTACAATCAATTCGCTGGCCTCGGCGTGGCGCAGGGTATTTTTCACCAATTCCTGCACAATTCGGTAAACCGATACTGCCGTTTGGTCATCAAAGGTATACTCCAAGCCGTAAGGGATGAAGCTAATTTCCAGGCGCCCCGAGCGGTTGATGCCCTCACACAAGTCTTGCAGGGCGTACTCCAGGCCGTATTGTTGCAGGATGGCGGGCATGAGGTTGTAGGAGATTTTCCGCACTTCGGTGCAAGCTTCGTCCAGTAAATTGTCGGCAGTTTGGTACGATTTTAAGGCGTCGATGTCGGGCAATTCATTTTGTACCGCATTGAACTGCAATTTGACCGTAGCCAGCAAGGTTCCCAAACCATCGTGCAATTCCTGGGCAATGCGTTTGCGTTCCTGTTCCTCTCCGTTGATCATCGAGCGCAGTTGATCGGCCTCGCGCTGTTTTTCCAGTGCGGCCATTTGTTGGGCTTGCAGGCGTTGTTCTGAGCGCGAGCGGTAGTTTTGAAACAACAAAAAGGCGATTAAAGCCCCGGCCAATAATGCGCCGCCCAGAAGGTAATTCAGTAAATTCTTTTGGCTTAATTCAGCTCGGTTTCTGGCAATTTCAGTTTGCTGCAAACTGTCTCGCAAGGCCACATTGTCAAAACGGGCATTCATCTCGCTGATGATGCGGGTTTGTTCGGCGTTGTAGATGGAGTCTTTGAGGTTTTGGTATTGTGCTGAAAATGTGTACGCTGCGCTATAATTCCCTTGGAGTGCATGGGCTTGGGCCAGGGTATTCCAACTGGCCAGTAACAATTCGCGACTCCCGGCTTGCGTGGCCAGGTCGGCACAGTTTTGCAAACTGCGTAGTGCCCCACGGCCATCCTTTAGTTCCAATTGGAGTTTCGCCAATTCCAGGCGAGTTTCCACCTCTCCCAGGATTTCGTGGTTGGCCATCTTGGCTTCCAGGGCTTTTTGGAAGTAGATCAACGCTTTTTGCGCCTCCGCGGGCTGATGAAATAGCACCAGCGTTCGTCCACTTTCCAGGGCATTGCCCAAACGTTCAAAACCCGTTAAAGCTTCACGATACAGAGCCAAAGCCTGCTGCTGATTGCCCATTTTGGCTTGGTTATGGCCCTGGAGTCGTTTGATTTCGGCAATTTTGTAGTCATTCTTTTTGGCCATGGCCATGATCAAACTTCGACGGAGGTATACCTCGGCAGTCGAGGTTTGATTTTGCCCCAAATAGCCCTGCGCCAGCGAAAACAACAATTCCATTTGTTGCAGGGTATCCCTCACGGCTTCTGCCAACAACAAGGCTTTCAGCAATTGCAACTGTGCTTTAGGGTGATCGCCAGTTTGTTGCAACAGATCCGCCAATTCCTGATGATCGGCAATCAGGTTGCGCTGGTCTTTGGTTTTTTCCCGCAGGGCAATCAATTCTTCCAAATGCGCTTGCGCCTGAATCAATGCGCCAGTCTGGTTTTTGTAATTGGTAGCGAGCTGAGTCAGCAAATCAATCGCCAAAGTTTTGTCGGGTAGTTGTAAGGCCAAGGTTTTCCCTTTTTGCAAATAGGCATTGGCGGGGTCCGATTGGCCTTGTTGGCTGTATATTTTTGCCCAAAGATTGTAGGCATTGGCCAGAGCGGATTGGTCTTGCCCTGGTTGTACACGTTTTTCCAATTTTTTCAATAAGGTCTCGGATTCCGATAAATTGCCTTCGGCAAACTCGACCTCTGCCCACATCAGCCAGGTTTGTAAAAGCTGAGTGCGGTCGTTTTGGCGTTGGGCCCAAGTTACACAGGTTTCGAGTTGATCTTTGGCTCGGGCGTAATCCCCCAGGTAAACATATACTTCGGCAAGGCCCAGACCCGCTTGCAATTGCAGTGGCTTTTGGCGCTTTTGTTGCGCTTGTTGAATGGCTTTTTTATATACGAATAAGGCGGAATCGGGTTGATCCTGGCTTAGATGCTGATTGGCCTTAGCGATGAGTTGCGGCGTGGGGATTGACGCAGCTTTGCACAGCCGAGGCAACGCTGCCAGAAGCAGCGCAAACAAAAAAATGGTAAACCGAGCTTCTGGTCGCCTCATCGCTGAAATAATGGGTTTGATTAAAAGTACAAAGTCAAAGAAGTTCTCCAGGCATGGTAGCCTGTGGTATTGCTGTGTTGAATGGATTGAAGGGCAAAGGCGCTGCGGATCAGGATAAAATCTTTGATTTTGGCCCCGATGACCAGCGAATTGCGCAGCACTGCTTCGTCCCAGGTACCACTAAACTGCAGGGTTTCTACCCGCCAGGCCGCATAAGTGCCCACCAAAAAAGGGAATTCATATTTGGCATCTACCCAGGCTGAAAATGCTTGGAAGTTCTGGTTTGTTGTATATTTCTTGGTTGAAGGAGAATATGTTGGCACCCGGTAAAACGCCCCCATTGCCTCACCCGATAACTCGAAGTGACCAAAACCCAACACAAAATCAGTGCCTAGCAAGGTTTGTTTGTACCCACTGCGATCGATCAAATTGTCATTCAGCAGATCGGCCTGCAAAAATTTGCCATGGCTGAAGGAAAACCCTTGTTTCCAGAAATATTTGGGCTGCAGTTTGAGTCGGGTGATCAAGCCATAGTTCAGCGGGTCAAAGCGAAAGTTTTTGGGCAAATTGGGTGAAGCCGTAGTCAATGCAAACTCCCAGGAGGCCTTTCCCGGGGCAAAGTTCCAGCGGGTTTTCAGGCCGTTGGAATAGCCGTTGTAGTACAGCAGCGGGATGCCCCACTCATTGCGCCCATTGATGGGGATTTGGGTACCATTGCCCAAGCGATCAACCTGCCCGATTTGTTCAGAGATGTTTGCAAAATAACCGTAAGCCAGGGGCACATCTACAAAAGTACGGGCCGTAGACAGTTGTAAATTGGAAAACAATCCAAAGGGTGTCACAAAACGCCCTGCTGTAAACTGCCAGGGGCTTTCCTGAGGGTTCCACTGCACATTGGCTTGGGCCAGGCGTACCTGATCGAACTTCAAGCCTTCGTCCCGCTCCATTTGCACCCGAAAATTGGCGCTCAACTGGGGGTTGAAGCGGATTTTGGCCAGCAGATTCAGCTCCAGTGGGCGTACTGCCCCCGATTTCAGGTCTTTGTGTACCCCATTGAGGTAATAATGCGAACTGTTTCCCCCGCGCAGGTATTCTACATCTGCAGTACCATTGAGTTCGATTTGGGTTTTTTCTTGTCCCCACAAGCCCAGTGCATAAAACCCCAAAAGGATAACGAGACAAGTATTTCGATTCATACTGACAAAAACTATGGCTTAACCAGATTGAGGTTTTTGGTGACTACTCCCCCACCCTTCACTGTGATGTTGTCTTCGACAAAGCCGAGGCTGTAGTGGTACACCTGCACTTTGTAATTGCCATCCGGTAAACCGTCTACTTCGTAATTCCCGCTGGCATTTGCTTTGGTAAAAAACGGGGTATCCAGGCTTAAAATGGAAGCATTCATGCCACAATGGATGTCACAACGCAATTCGACCAAACCCAGTTTTTCAATCAATTGTGGCACGGCCTTCCCCGGCTGGCGACGGCCAATGTTGAACGTAGCCCGTGGGGTCATGCTGAATATGTTGTGTACTTCGGTATCGCTGTTCAAAAATTCTACCGTGCTGCCCTGGGTGATGGGCAATACCTTGGGCACAAAAGTTTTTTCCATCTGGTTCATGATGGCGCTGGTCGTTGGGCTGATGGTGGCTTTAAAATCGAGGGAATGAAAGCTCACCACAACGTGTCGATTGGGATGGTTCTCCTGGTCAATTTGTTTTTTGCGCGGACTGGCGGGCTCTTCTTCGCAGTACTTCTGATTGCTGCCCCGCTTCAGCAGGGGTACCTCCGTGGGGATGGCTATTTTTCCAACAATCTTGTTTTTGTTGAGCGGAGCATCTGCGGTGTTCAGCAGCAGTATTACATTAAAGAAGATGGAAAGAAGTGTACGCATGATTCAGGTTTTTGGGATTAACAAGAAGCGGTGTGGTGCATTTTTTTTGTAAAATCATCATTCTTACCAAATTGTAATCAGATTCTGCAATTACAAAAGTAAGCAATTTGTCAAAAAATATTGCTAATAATCCGCTGGCAGAATTCGTTATCTTTCCACAAAACTGCTTGCCCATGCTGCGACAAATTTTCACGCTTAGCTTTGTAGTGATTGCTTTTTTGCTGGTCAATGCACAATCCAATGACTACACTGCCGTTGATCAATACGCCTTAAATGCACCCGATGAAAGCAGCCAAGACCTCTATACGCTGGCGTACTACCTCAAAGGCAACGGGAAATTCAGCGAACGCGAAAAAGCCCGCTCTATTTATACCTGGATTACCCACAACATCCGCTACAACCACAGTGTCATTGAACAAAAATTGTTGGGTACCCGTGAGAACACCTTGATGCAACAACCTGAAAATGTATTGGCGCAGCGCCAGGCTGTATGTGAAGGTTATGCCAATTTGTACAAATCCCTGGCCAACCTGATGGGTTTAAGCGCTGAAATCGTCACGGGTAAAGTGCGCCGGGAAGATGGCGTGATTCCCGAAATAGGCCACGCCTGGATTGCCATTCGACTTTCCGGTGAATGGTCTTTGAGCGACCCAACCTGGGGTGCAGGATACTACGACCCGGATGTTGACATTCATTTCCCTCCCGCTGACGATTTGTATTTTTTGGTAGCCTCGGCAACCATGATCCGTGATCATTACCCTTACGACCCGGTTTGGCAACTCAACCGGTATCCCATGACACAAGCGCAATGGGAAAGCTGGGATTTGCTTTCACCTACGCCTCAAAGCAACAGTACTTTCCCTTTTTTTTACGCGGATACCATCCTGCACATGAACATGCTGGATACCCTTCAACGCACCCTTAATACTTGTGCTCGTATCCTTCGTTTCAACCCCAATGACGATTTTGCACTTACGCAATTGGGATTAAAAATGTACGAACAGGGACTGGTGTCGATGGTCGAAATTTATCAACATCTCTTTTCCCTCGAAAGCAACCCTCGGGCTCAGTTGGACACCGTACGCTATTTTCAGCAATTGCAATTGGTTGAGCAGTATTTTGCACGTGCCTGGGCTTATTTGCACGCCGTAAAAAATGAACGACTTCAAGTCATTCAGCAACAAATGCAGCCCCTCGAATACCTGCAAGCTGAACTCATTTTTGTCCGTGGGCATGTCCATTACACCCAATTGAGTCGATATAGTCGTGAAAACCTGAACAACCTCAACCAGTCCAATGTACAAGCCATCTTGCGCCGCATCCAGTTGGAATGTGAACGAGCTACCAATAGTTATCAACAAGCCTTGAATTTGTATCCGCAAAGTACCGAGGAAGCAATCCAGAAAAAACGCGCCGAAATCGTTTTTTTCCTCGCCCGTTGTTTTTACCTCAATACCATTAGCCACCTCAATGGCAGTGCCAATCGGAGCAGTTTGGGTGAAGAATCCCTGACTGCCAATTTAGCCGCTATTATCCGGGGCAAAAACGCTCTTTTATCCATGAAACAAAGCATAGATATCTCTGCGGGGTTTTCTGCTGAATCGGAAGGCATCAACGAAATGCGCAACGACTATCCCCTACTCATGGCCAAGTTGTTGGCCAATGAAAGCCTTACCCGCCATGACCTCGTAAGTCTTCGCTATCGCTTGGTTTTTGACAATCCTTTGCCTTATTTAGAAAGTAATTTTAGTACCGCACTGGACGGTTACCGCGAAGCTGAACGCCGTGCGGTTGAAGGCCTCAAAATCCTCAGCAGTAGTTCCAACAAATCCGAACGACAAACCATCATACAATTTCTGAATGCCGGAGGGGGCCTGGCCAATATTCAAATTGGTGCCTACCAGATCCAGGTCGCATTCAAATTGCATGAAAAACTGGTCAAAAACCCATCCCTCGGCGCAAAAGACAAATCCGAGGCCCTCTCCCGCATCCAGAAAGCCCAGGATGCTTTCGTACGGGCTAAACCTTTTCTGGAAAAGTCTGGATCAAACAGCAACCGGATGCTGATCGATTTACATTCCCGTGAAGCCAAGTTGGAAGAATTGAAAAAATGGTGGAATGGCCGATAGGGGCAACCCTACCGGGTTTACAATACCGCAAACCACTTGGTAACCCCCGTATTTCTGGCCACCGAACTATTTGAATACTGCACACCATCACAACCAATAACGGGTTGAAAAAGGGACGTCGCAATTTGCTCGGCAGCAGGATACTCTTTGCAATCTACATCGCGGCGAAGCGTTTGCATCCGTGCACTTGCCGGGTAATCGAAGCAATAAACGCCTACGTAAATTCGATCTTCAGCAAATTTTAGGTCAGTACTGCGAAAGCTCATGTAATCGGCCTCTATACTTGGTTTGGTGCTGGATCGAATCAGGCGAAAAACCTGGGTTTCGTTGTCATATCCATAAATGTACAAGTTCGGATTGCCCACATTGGCCGTGTTGGTTTTAGTGACCATAACTGCCAGTTTTTTCAGCAATGGATCGGGCAAATCCGCGCGATTGATGAAATACCCACTCCAGGTATTGGGTGTTAAATTGAGATTTACATCCCGAATGATCTCCACCAAACTGCTTTTTTCTACAGGAAGAATTTCCAGGGTTGGTGCGTTCATGGTTTTAGTGTAGCTGGGAGTGGGTACTTCCAGCGTTTTTGGTTCGCTCAGGGCAATTTGATCATCCCCTTTTTCACAAGAAAAATTCAGCACTGATAATAAAGCGAGGCAGGCAATAATGAGCTTTTTCATGATTTTGGATTTTTGATGTGTCGCGAATGAATTGCCTCACAAAGGTCGTCGTATACCTTTCCTTAAACATCATCTTAAAGTACGGTTTGGGAAAAACCCTCATTAAAGGGGATACGACATATAGCATTTGATTATTTTTCAAGGCTACAACCAAGATCAGCCTCAGCACTGATAAATGTTGGTATGGAGATTAATAGAAAAGGTCTTATCTTGCTTTGGAATGAGTTAAAAGTTATATCCATGTCGCCATTGATATTTGACCTGAGCAAAAATCCAAGTGTTGCGAGCCATTTTGTAGCCGAAATGCGCAATATTACTGTACAAAACGATCGGATGCGCTTTCGGCGCAATATGGAGCGACTAGGAGAGATACTGGCTTATGAGTTGAGCAAACACCTGCCCTACAATTCCATTGAAGTGGAAACACCCCTAGGCATTGCCCACAGCAAAACTGTGTCAAAACCCATCGTGTTGGCCACTATTCTAAGGGCGGGTTTACCCCTCCATCAAGGATTGTTGAATTATTTTGACGGAGCTGAAAGTGCATTTGTTTCTGCCTACCGCAAGCACCACAAGGATGGTACTTTTGAGATCAAGCTCGAGTACTTGTCTTGTCCAAATCTGGATGGAAAAATTTTGATCATCGCCGATCCCATGATGGCTACGGGCGCATCAATGGTCGTTGCCGCCAAACAACTTGTAGAACACGGTACCCCTGCCGAAATTCATTTTGTGACGGCCATCGCGGCTTCGCCAGGTTTGGAATACGTACGCAGAATGTATCCCAAAGCCGGGATTTGGATGGGTGCCATGGATGAGGAGTTAACCGCCAAGTCTTACATTGTACCCGGATTGGGAGACGCCGGGGATTTGGCATATGGGGAGAAGACGCAGTATTAGCCTAGACTAATCCCCACGACTAAAGTCATGGGTTGATATCTTTGTTGCCTCCCACGAATAAATTCGTGGGTTGGGCACACACCCTAACTCACACCCTAACCCACACCCTATCTTGTTGATCGACTTTCACAACCATCATTTGTTATCAGGGCCTGATACCTTGAGTATCCGTTCTTTTCATCAGCAAGAACAAGCGCTGTTTGAGGACTGGAGAGCCCCCTGCTCCGTGGGTTTACACCCCTGGTTTGTATCCGCAGTAGCAGGAATTCGCGATGAGCAGATGAGCTGGCTGTCTAGGGTAGCTCAGGATAAAAAAGTCCTATTTATTGGAGAATGTGGATTGGATAAACTCCAGGGCCCCGACCTTGTTTACCAAATGTTTGTATTGGAGTATTGTATCCAATTGGCTGAAAGTTTGCGCAAGCCCCTGGTGATTCATTGTGTTCGTGCCTATGAAGAATTGCTCAGCTTAATCAAAAAACTCCAAGCTTCCATTCCTCTCATCATCCACGGTTTTGCCCGCAAGCCGAGTGTACTTGCACCACTACTCAAAGCAGGATTTTTCATTTCCTACGGGACTGCCATTTTAGCGCCCAAGAGTGCCGCTGCCCAAAGTCTGGCCCAAACGCCACTTGAGCAACTTTTCCTCGAAACCGATGATAAAGTCCTGCCGATTGCAGACCTTTACGCCCGTGCAGCCCAAATCAAAGGCATTAGCCTTGAAGCACTGGAGGCTGCAATACAATCCAATTGGGAACAGCTAAGGGGCGATAAAAAAATAAATGTTCATTTTACTAAAGGATTAGATAAGTAAACGATTCATTTAAAGTGTCTTATCTAATCCTTTGGCTCAGAAAAAATGAATATTTATTTTTGCCCCACTACTAAGGGGTATAAAATAATGAGTACAGACAACTGGTTGGTCCGAACCGAACTGCTGATTGGAAGCGAAAAGATCGAACTATTGCGCCAAGCCAATGTGCTGGTGGTGGGTTTAGGTGGTGTAGGCAGCTTTGCTGCTGAGTTTTTGTGTCGGGCAGGCATCGGGAGCATGACCATTGTGGATGGAGACGTAGTGGATGTCAGCAATAAAAACCGACAGTTGCCCGCACTTGACTCAACCGTAGGTATGCCGAAGGCGGAAGTAATGGCCAAACGGATGCTCGACATCAATCCTGAGCTACAACTTACGGTGGTGCAAACCTTTCAACAACCGGATTATATGGCCCAACTTGTTCGGGGCGGATTTGATTATGTCCTGGATTGTATTGATAGTTTTCAACCCAAAATCAGTCTTTTGGCCGATTGTCTGGCGGGCGAGGTGAATTTCATCAGCTCGATGGGTGCCGGTGGGCGGATTGATCCGGCCAAAGTAAAGGTTGATGATGTATTCAGTACCTACAATTGCCCCTTTGCGCAACAAGTACGCAAGTTTTTGCGCATTAAAGGAATCAACAAGGGATTCCCCGTGGTTTTTTCTACGGAATTGGTCATGCCAAACTCGCTGCAACTCACCGAGGGCAGCGCATTTAAAAAATCCTACTACGGCACCATTTCTTATCTCCCTGCGCTATTCGGCTTGCACATGGCCAGTCATGTCATTCGCGAAATAAGTGAATTGTGGTAGAGACCGTACAGGCAAACTGATTGAAATAAAGCTTTAATCTTCGGCAGCGCGTCTACCGGGAAACAGGGCGATCAACCTACTGATGTTAAACAAACGCTGAAAGTATGGCCCCAGGTAGGGAATGATGGTGCGTTTGCTCTGAACCGCCCCCATAAAACCTACTACCCACAAAAAAAAGCTGAGAATCAGGCCGAGCAACCACATCAGCCAGCCCAGGAAGGGAATTCTGCTCAAAAATAGCAACAAGCCCAAAGTAGCATAAATTCCACCCGCCTGACGCAAGTGAAAAGCAGTGTATTCTTCTTTGCGCAGCAAGTGAATGACAAAGGCCAAAACCCAACCAATTGGAGTTAGGTAGGCAAGTACGCCAGTCAAGCCAGCTAGGGTAGAAATCGAATGACTCCGATGCTCCATGAATGAAATTATTTGATGAAATAGGGGTATGCTTATTTTCAGCGCGTAAATATACCGGATAATTTATACCCTGCACTGGCAAATGTAGCAAGAATCTACAAAATAAAATTTCGAAACTGGGGATCATTCAGAATTTACTCCCTAACTCGGGCCAATGACCTAACCAAATGCCTAATTTAGCAGGGAACACCGAATAAAACCCTTTTTCGACAAAAAATAGACTCTCGTCGATCATTTAAGATGTTTCGTCGATCATTCTAGGTTTTTAGTCGATGCAAAATCGAGCTTCGGTCGACCATTTGCCTTTGCACATTGCTTTTGTGAACCTGAAAGGCTGAACTTTGCGTTGTAATTGTGGATCTAAAAAGAAAATCAGTCCTAGACCCAAATTAAATTTCAACAACAATCCCTGACAACATGAACAACCAAATCAAATTTGGATTATCGACGCTGCTTACATTGTCTTTCGCCTTGAATTGTGCCTTAGCCCAACAATCCAGACACCCCGAAAAGCCAAACGCAACCAACACCTCCGCTGAGTACCAGGTCTTGAAAAAAGATTGGGATGAATTCCAGGTAAAAGCCGAAGCCAATGCAGTTAACCCAGCTCAAAAACCCGTTCTTGAAAAAGAGTACAATGGTTTGGTCGAGCGCTTGGAAGCCGTTTGTGAAGGCGTCAAGTCTCCAGCTAAATCGCCCGTAAAAATGGCCGTTACTGCTCCGGCTGGCTCAACAAATAAGCCAAAAAAAGAGCAAGTCTCCGCGCTAAAATAGCCCACGAATGAAGGCGTGGGTCATGAAAAGTTCGGAGTTGGAGGGTTCGGAGCGCAAAGTATTTGGAACTGAATTCTAGTATTTTATTGATCTTTGCAGCCTTTCGAACTTCGAATCTACCATCATGCGCGAACGCTACCTGATCATTGCTGCTTTTGCTACTGTTTATCTCGTGTGGGGCTCTACCTATCTGGTCAATTACCTGGCCATCTTGGAAATCCCTCCCTTCCTGATGTCGGGTACTCGCTTTCTACTGGCAGGCACGCTCTTGTTTGGCGTGGCCGCCTTACGCAAGATCCCCTGGCCTCAAACCATTCATTGGAAAAGTGCAGCCTGGGCCGGACTGATGTTTATGGCCTTGGGCACCGGGCTGGTGGTTTGGTCCGAACAATGGGTGGATAGTGGTATGGCCGCATTATTGGTTTCTTTTGAACCATTGGTGGTAGTTATCCTGCTGTGGTTCATGCGCGGCCAAAGTCCAAAACTGCATAGCCTTTTGGGCGTCGCCTTAGGGGTATTGGGGATGTTTTTGTTGGTTGGTCAGCCCCAAATTTCGGCCGATCGTCAAACCTTGATTGGCGTTGGCGTGATTGCTCTTTCCCTATTTGCCTGGGGTTACGCCTCTATCTACATTGGCCAGGCCAACCTGCCTAAATCAAAAATGCAATCGGCAGGCATGCAAATGATGTGTGGAGGCATTTGCCTACTGATCATGAGCCTGATTTTTGGTGACTATAAGCAGTTCGCTTGGGAACGGCTGACGCCACAAGGCATCTTTTCTTTCTTTTATCTCGTGGTGCTGGGCTCTTTATTGGCCTTCTCGGCCTTTAATTACCTGTTGACCAAAGTTTCCCCCGAAAAAGTGGCGACTACCAATTACGTGAATCCGGTAGTCGCCATGTTTTTGGGTTGGAGCTTGAACAATGAAGAGGTCACCACCCGCTCGTTAATTGCTGCTGCAATCATGCTGACCGGGGTATTTTTTATCAATGGTAAATTCGGGCAAAAAAAGTTAATTTAACACAAAGGACACCAAGGAAGCACAAGAGACACAATGTTATTCGCTTTGTGTCCTTTGTGCTTCCTTGGTGTCCTTCGTGTTAAAAGTGTCGCGTTGAGAATGTCCTACTTGTTATTCCCATACGCCTTATCCAGAAACAGGTACCGCGCTTCATCCTTGGTTTTCACTGCTTTTGACTCCACATCAATCACCATCACATCGGGGCTGGAATCGCCTTTTTTTACGGCTGGCCATTGGGGCAAGTTGGCACCATTGGGATTGCCGTTGATGATGAAATTGGCAAAGAAATTCAACATGGTTTCAGAAACCTTGTAATCATCCTTCGTCCAGGCATAATCTGTAACCAGGTGCAGGTTGCCCATACAATATTCAATTTCACAGGCGTGGCTTGCCCCAACGGGTTCAGGCCCTTTGGGCGCATTTGGATCGCGGCGCATCGTACCTCCGGCCAAGCCGGAAACCAAATCTTGATCCACGAGTGGTGGCCGAATCCGGCTGTACAAATAACGGTATACCGGCTGGGTGCTGTTTTGCACGTGTAAGTCGCCCCATTTCCAGGTACTGTAAGCAATGAAACGATCCGAAGCCAATGCGGTAGCGGAAAGTTCAATCTCTTTGTTCGAACCATGTGGATACAGCTTCAACACTTCCTCGTGGTCATTGGGGTAAGTCTCTTTTACCTTTTTGACGTAGCTCTCTTCCGTATACGGTTGGCCTTGCATGAAAGCCATGCCGGGGATTTCGGCAGAGTTCCAGCCCAAGAGCAATGGAACCATGGCCTGTTGTTTGGCATTAAAAATGTCGTCCATGGTTTTCGGATAAAAATAGCCGTCGATTACGGTTGGGAAACCAAAGCGCCGTGATTCTGAATACAATTCAAATATTTCGCGGGTGCTCAGTTTGCGCAATTGAGCCAGGGTGGGGTAACCCGCTTTTTGCGCAAATTCAAGTCCGGTTTTTTCAGCTTCGGCTAGCGGAACGGGGGCCAAGGTGGGGTTGATCCCCGCACCACTTTCACCAATTGCCCCAGCGATCAAACCCTTGGCAAGGGGGGAAGCCATTTGAGCACTCACGGAGATTGATCCTGCGGATTCTCCGGCAATGGTCACCTTTTTGGGATCGCCTCCAAAGGCAGCAATGTTTTTTTGCACCCATTTCAGGGCAGCAGTTTGGTCAAGCAGGCCGTAGTTACCCGAAGCTTTGTAGGGCGCTTCTGCACTGAGTTCAGGGTGCGCAAAAAAGCCAAAGATGTTCAAACGGTAATTCACTGTCACCACTACAATGCCTTTTTTGGCCATACTTTCCCCATCGTACCGAGGCTCGGAACCATCACCAGCTACAAAACCACCGCCGTAGAAATATACCAATACGGGCAGATTCTTGTCGGTGCGTTTCGCGGGCGTCCAGACGTTGAGGTAGAGGCAATCTTCACTCAGGCCTTCGGAGCGGAATTTCATGTCGCCAAATACAAAACCTTGTACGGCGCGTGGCCCAAATTTTTTGGTCATCTTGACCCCAGTCCAGGGTGCCAAAGGCTGTGGCGCTTTCCAACGGAGTTGGCCTACGGGTGGTTTGGCGAAGGGGATGCCGAGGTAATATTGCATACCCGTACGGATATCGTAATTGCCTTCAATGAGGCCGTGTTCTACTTTGGTTTGAACGGCCATATAGAAGTTGGTTTGCGCAAATGTGGCAAAGCTCATCAGCAAAAACAAGGAAAAAAGGAGTTGCGATCTGAACATTGGATCAGGTTTAAAGATTATTGTCACAAAACGATACAATAATAAATAAATTTCCAGAACACTACTAATGAAGGGCAAAAATAATCAGTGACCGAGCAAATAAATCAGTATTTCTTGCTTGTTGTAAACCCTTTGACCCAAAAAACAAGACCAATCAGCCCCGCAACTACCAGCACTCCAATCACCCCCCTCCCCGACTTCAGCTGCTCCATCAACCAGGTCGTAAAATAATACCCAATCCAGCCATAAACGGTCATCCAGATGCTGGTGCTGAGCAAACTAAACCCTAAAAAACGCTTAATGGAAAGTTTGCTCACCCCAAACAACAGGGGCAACACAATGCGAAAACCATAAATAAAGCGGTAAGACAACAGCAGCAAAGTGCCGTGTTTGTACATCAATTGATCGATCTGGGTAGCCTTGCGTTGCAGCTTTTCACTGCGCTCCAGATAATGCCGACCTTGTCTTCGTCCTGTGAGAAAATAAAACCAATCGGTGAAAAAAGTGCCCAGAAAAAACGTGGCAATGGCTCCATAAAAATCGACATACCCTGCCCTTGCGGCCTGGATGGCGCTGATGTAAACCACCTCGCCCTCCAGAAACGCACCGACAAAAATGCCCAGGTAACCAATTGGGTTCACGCTTATTTGACTTTGAGTTTGATGATGGGACAGATCATTTCTTCGAGGGAAATCCCACCGTGCTGAAAGGTGTTTTTGTAATAGTTGTGGTAATGGTTGTAGTTGTTCGGGTACAGGAAAAAGATGTCTTCTTTGGCAAAAATATAAGAAGAACTGACATTGGGCCGCGGCAAGCGTGCTTGCAAGGGGTCCCGGATTTCCAATACATCCTTTTTATCGTATTGCAGGTTACGGCCCATTTTGTAGCGGAGGTTGGTGGTCGTTTCCCTGTCGCCCACTACTTTGGAGGGGGTATTCACCCGAATGGTACCGTGGTCAGTGGTAACGATCAATTGTACGTCTTTTTCGGCCAGTTTCTGCAAGGCCGACCACAGCGGAGAGTTTTCAAACCAGGAGCGCGTCAACGAACGGTACGCTTTTTCATCGCCCGCCAATTCCTTGAGTACTTCCATTTCGGTGCGGGCGTGCGAAAGCATATCGATGAAGTTGTACACAATGACGGTCAGGTCGTTTTTGACGTAGTTCAGGATGTTGTCCTGTAGTTGTCGGGCAGCAGCAACATTGGTGATTTTCAGGTAATCGTATTTGATTTCCTTGCGCATGGTGCGGCGGATTTGCTCGCCCAACATTTCACCCTCAAAGAGATTTTTACCCCCTTCCTCATTGTCATTGCGCCACCAATCTGGAAAAGTTTTGTCGATCTCGGCTGGCATCATTCCGGCAAAAATGGCGTTGCGACTGTACTGGGTCGCGGTAGGCAGGATGCTGCAAAAAGTATCCTCTTCTTCCACCCGAAACAATTCGGTCAAAACCGGCTCGATGACCTTCCATTGGTCAAAGCGCAGGTTATCGAGCAAGAGTACGAACGTTGGCGTGGTATTGTTGAGCAGGGGGAAAATTTTCCGCCGAAACAACTGGTGCGACAACACTGGGCCATCGCTGTCCGCTTGTACCCAATGTAGGTAATTTTTGGTCACGTATTTCGAAAACTCGGTATTGGCCTGGTTTTTTTGCATGGACAAAATATCGCCCATTTCCGAAGAGTTGGACTGGTCGATCTTGAGCTCCCAGTTGACGATGCGGCGATAAACCTCTACCCATTCCTCAAAATTGAGGCCGCTGTTGATTTCCGTAAAAATCTGTCGAAACTCCTGCTGGTAATCCGAAGAGGTTTTCTCCCGCACCAGGCGTTTGTTGTCGATGATTTTTTTGAGGGTAAGCAAGATCTGATTGGGGTTGACTGGCTTGATCAGGTAATCGGCAATTTGAGAGCCGAGTGCTTCTTCCATGACGGTTTCGGCCTCGTTTTTGGTGATCATCACGATGGGCAGCAAAGGGTTCTCTGCTTTGATCCGCGACAAGGTTTCCAAACCTGTGATGCCGGGCATACTTTCGTCCAGGAAAACCACATCAATGTCGCGGTTTTGTTGGCACTCTTCCAAGGCATCGTGCCCGTTGGTAACCGTAATAACGGAATAGCCTTTTTTTTCCAAAAACAAAATCTGGGGCCGCAGCAGGTCGATTTCGTCGTCGGCCCAGAGTATGATGATTTTATCCATGCGAAGGGAATTTTTTTACGGGTTTGGGGGTTCGGGGGTTCGAAGGTTCGGGGGTGACAAGCCTCGACCACAGAAGCCTACTCACAAAAATCATCTTTTCCTCCATATTATTGTTCAGTTGAATAGAGTTTTTAAGATTTGCATCAAATTTAAGGTATGGCTACCCACAAAATCTTCAATGACCCCGTTTATGGATTCGTCACGGTGCCGTATGGCATCATTTTCGATCTCATTGAGCACCCTTATTTTCAGCGCTTGCGGCGCATCAAACAAGTCAGTCTGACGCACTATGTTTACCCTGGGGCATTGCACACGCGTTTTCACCACGCCCTGGGTGCCTTTCACCTGATGACCCAGTCCATCGACGTGCTTCGCGCCAAAGGAGCCGAGATCAGCGATGAGGAAGGATTGGCCGTTCAAATCGCCATCTTGTTGCACGACATTGGCCACGGCCCCTTTTCACATACCCTCGAAAATACGCTGATCAACGTACACCACGAGCGCCTTTCGGAATTGTTTATGGCCAAACTCAACGAGGAGTTTAACGGCGCCTTGAGCCTGGCGATTCAAATTTTTGAAGACACCTATCCTAAAAAATTCCTGCACCAACTGGTGTCCAGTCAATTGGACATGGATCGGATGGATTACCTGACCCGAGACAGTTTTTTCACAGGGGTGTACGAAGGGGTCATCGGGTACGACCGCATCATCAAAATGTTGGCCGTACACGATGGTGAATTGGTGGTAGAAGAAAAAGGCATTTATTCAATCGAAAAATTCCTGATTGCCCGGCGACTGATGTATTGGCAGGTGTATTTGCACAAAACGGTGCTGTCTGCTGAACAAATGATGATCCAAACGCTGCGCCGTGCCAAACAAATCGTCAAGGCTGGGGAGAGCCTGTACTGTCCACCCAATTTGGAGCTGTTCATTCACCATGATTTTTCGGAAAAAGACTTTTTGTCCCGCCGCGATGAACTGTTGGAGGCTTTTGCGGGATTGGATGACTCGGACATCTCGGCAGCCCTCAAAGGCTGGATGAAATCCAAAGACCGCGTGTTGGCGTTTCTGGCTACAGGGCTCATCAACCGCCGATTGTTTAAACTGGAATTGGTAGATCAACCATTTGACCCAACTTACCAACAAAGCATCCAAGAAAAGATCAAGCTCTGGTGGCAAGGGCCCAGTTCAGAAACGGAATTCTTATTGCTGAGCGGCCAGGAAAGTAACCACGCCTACAACCCGCAAAGTGGAGAAATCAAAATGTTGTTCAAAAATGGCGAAGCCAAGCCCATGTCCGAATTACTGGAACCCGGCATGCATTTTAGGAACGTCACCAAGTACTACCTGGCTTATCCAAAAATGTAGCTTTTTAATGAAAAAAATGTTGAAAAAATTTGTCGATTAAAAACTTTTTGTTTATTTTTGTCTTCATCAAAGACAATCATCCTCAAAATTGTTTTTTTATGGGCAAGGCGGAGAAATATCTAAAGAAGAATTGGCTCAAAGTGGCCATTGTGCTGCTTTTGGTATACGGTGCTACCCGCAAGAACCTCAGCTTGAAGATCAACATGAACACTCCTGTCAAGACTGAAGAAAAACAGCCCATCCAACCCCTTGCGCTGCCCAAAGAAGGCTATACCGACAACCAAAGAATACAACCCATCGAGACCAATACGTTCTCCCTGGATCCATTTCCCACCAAACAATCAGCATCGGAGCTGGCAGAACGGCTTACTAAAGTTGACGAAGTATTTAAAAAGGAATTCATCCACCGCTTTGTAAAAGTTGCCGTAAACGAACAACACAAATTTGGCATTCCTGCGTCCATCATCTTGGCCAACGCACTGTTGATGAGCCAGGCGGGCCAGAGCGCTCCTGCGCTGGGTGCCAACAATTTTTTCAACCTGAACTGCACAAGTGACTGGCAAGGCCCCACATTTACAGCCGGGAAAACATGCCTCCGCAATTATGAAACAGCCTGGATGAGCTTCCGCGACCATAGCTACTACATCACCACCGGGGCTTTTTCACCCCTGCGAACAAAAAGTACAACTGATGTTAAAGGATGGGTAGGCACCCTGCAAACACTTGGATTTTACCCCACTACAGCCGATGCCAAAGCGGTACTGTTGCTAATTGAACAATATGAATTGAGTTCCTGGGATACCCGTTGAAACAAAAAAGTACTTAGCCCTTTATATATTGATTGCCTTTTGTATTTTTGTGCACATTGCACGCCTTACACCATTACAATTATCAATCCGCTCCCGGGTGTTTGCGTCGGTAGTAGTGTACTCCGGCTCCAAATACCCAACCCGAGCGACCTTTCCTGGTTTGGATTTTCACCCAAGGTTCCGAAACGGTTTGTTTACCCAAATTGACTGTTGAGGTGGAATCGGTCACTTCATTGAGGAAATATACTTCTTCAAAAAGGACCAGGCTTTCCAGTATTTCCGCATCACGACGGGGGCTTTTGCGCACCTTGAGTCCTTCGATGCTCACGTACAGTTTGGAGAGTGCCGGGGCTGTTGAAGGAGCCTGAACCGGGGCTACTTTGGGGGTATCCCGTTGAACGTCTTCAATGGCACGCCCGAGGCTGTCCTCCAGATTGCGAATGTGCTCCCGTTCCGTTCGGTCGATGTAGTTGGCCCGGGTAGCCGTGCATTTGTTGATGGCCCAAAACGCAAAGCCAATGAAAAAAGCGGCAATGATCAAGAGTTCCAGGCTGGGTAAAATTGAACCTTTTTTTTCGCTCATAGTAGTTGAATTGTAATCTACAAAGATATTCGTTTTTGCAATGGAGCATTTATTTTACCAAATTGCACTTACAAAAATACCCAAAGTAGGCCCGGTCACGGCACGTACGCTGGTCAGTTATTGTGGGAGCCCCCAGGAAGTGTTTTTAAGCAGCACCAAGTCCTTGCTCAAAATCCCGGGTATTGGAGGGCAATTGGCCCAACAGATCAAGTCAGAGGAACCCCTCCGTGCCGCCGAAAAAGAACTATTCCATCTGGTAAAACAAAACATCGCTGCCCTGTTTTACCTGGATGAGCATTACCCCAGTCGTTTGAAGCATTATCCCGACAGCCCTCTAATCGTATACTACAAAGGCAGTTCAAACTTGAACGCCAGCCGCATTGTGGCCATTGTGGGTACGCGCAAACCCACCGTTCAGGGGACTACTTTCTGCGAGGAATTTTTAGAACAAATCGCCCCTTACGAACCACTCATCATCAGTGGTCTGGCCTATGGCATCGACATTTGTGCACACCGCAAAGCCCTGGAATTAAAACTGCCAACGGTGGGTGTACTGGCGCATGGACTGGCACATTTGTATCCACCTACCCATCGCTCGGTGGCCCAACGCATGCTGGAAAACGGGGGCATCATCACCGAATATGGCTTTGAGACCAATGCCGAAAAAGAACATTTCCCCCTGCGCAACCGCATCATCGCAGGCATGTGTGATGCCTTACTTGTGGTGGAAACCGCCCGCTATGGGGGATCCATCATCACCGCCAATTTCGCGAATGAGTACAACAAAGACGTTTTTGCAGTTCCCGGGCGGGTCAAAGATCCCTTTTCAGCGGGTTGCAACGAGCTCATCAAAAACAACCAGGCCCATTTGTTGGAAAGCGCCGAAGACCTGGTTCGGATGCTGCGTTGGGATTTGGGAGACTTCCGATATGGTGTTCAACAACAGCTTTTTACCGAACTCAGTGTAGAAGAAAAAAATATTGTAAATTTGTTGCGTCACGACGAAGAAAAGGACATCGACGCGCTTACTTATCTGTCGCAAAAATCAAATAGTGAAATGGCGACTTTGTTGCTCGAACTGGAGTTCAAAGGCGTCATTAGAGCATTGCCGGGTAAACGTTACGTTTTGGTGTAGTTCTTTCGTATTCACTGAGATTACCATAGTTTAGATTAGATGAAAAAACTCTTGATATGCGCACTGGCGATGCTGCTGTGTTTGCCAGTTTTTAGCCAAAAGAAAACAAAGGGAGCTCCGGTTAACCCACCGATGCGGATTGCCAAAAATATCATTTTGTTGATCGGCGATGGCATGGGGCTGACCCATATTTCGGCAGGGATGTACTTCAACAACAACCAAAGCAATTTTGAACGTTTCCCCATAGCTGGTTTGCAAAAAGCCTATTCAGCCAGTGATTTGATTACCGACTCCGCCGCTGGGGCAACCGCTTTTGCCAGTGGCATCAAAACCTACAATGGCGCCATTGGGGTCAATACCGACAGCATGCCCGTAAAAACCATTCTGGAAGAGGCCGAAGAGCGGGGTCTTGCTACGGGTATGGTGGTCACGTCTACCCTCACGCATGCCACTCCTGCCTCCTTTGTGGCCCACGTGCGCAACCGCAAGTTCGACGAAGAAATTGCCACTTTTTTCCTCAAAACCGAAATTGATTTTTTGGCCGGAGGG
>Ga0116157_10001200_pt1 | contig 26359 bp, 21 predicted proteins | sample AD_UKC048_MetaG_FD_89882 | JGI IMG/M metagenome (GOLD analysis project Ga0116157, IMG submission 89882) | Active sludge microbial communities of municipal wastewater-treating anaerobic digesters from USA - AD_UKC048_MetaG | ecosystem: Engineered > Bioreactor > Anaerobic > Digestate | place: USA... | reverse complement strand
GGGATTATTGACGAAGATTTCGTCGGTTACACCTTCCCGCTCAGGAGAGCCGCGGAATTGCCCAGCCAGTTCCAGTCCTTTGGCAGCCATTATATCCATGAGACCAGTAATTACAACATAATCAGTACTGGAACCAACGCCGAAATCTGGTTCCCGCTCGGTTTTATGGACCTTTCAGACCGTTCATACAACACATACGCCTTCTCCAATCCGCACGACGACGACGGTGACGGCCGCATCGACGAGGACGGCGCTCCCGTATCCGAACAGGACTTCGTATCGTTCTATTACGATTACTGCCCCTTCGGAACCAGCGGTGACCGCGACCTTGGGGGATCCAGAAGCACGAACAGGCATTATCCCTTGAACGTGCGCATCCGCCAGATGTCCTACCAATGGAGCTATGACTACATCAAAAACATGGTCTATGTGGAATTTAATATTACCAACATGAATATCGCCACGCAGGACACGCTTTTTGATTGCGCCATGGGCATCTACATGGATTGCGACTGCGGTCCCCAGAGCATGGGGGCGGAAAAGGCGGCCGACGATAAATCCGGATATGTCAAGGGTTCCGGTTACGAGTTTGCCTACACCTATGACGCCGACGGCGATGGCGGGCTGACCACCGGCTTGGTCGGCGCCCGCGTCTGCACGCCCGATCCGGAGAAACTGCGGTTCCACTGCTGGTATTGGAAAGTGGGTGACGGGCCGGACGATTTCAATCCCTATTCCTTCAGCTATTCACCCCGCCGCACAGCCAACGAAAAATACTGGCTGCTGACAGGCCGCAACCCCAATGAAACCAAATACACGCCGTTGCGACCGGAACAGGACGACTTGATGGAATGGGAACAACCCACTCCGAACGACACCCGGTTCCTTTTCTCCTTCTACGGCGATATGGCTGGCAGCACCAATCCCACCGATTCTTCCTGGAACCTGGCTCCCGGGCGCACCATGAAGATCGTGGTTGCGGTATTTCCCGGCCAAAACAAGCAGGATCTGAAGCGCACAGCGGGCAGGGCCAAGGATATTTACGGCGATCCGCAGACACTGACCACCGTCGTGTTGCCAGATACCTTCCCGCACTACAAACCCTATGAGCCGCCAGAAATTCCCAAACTTTATGCGGAACTGATGGACAACGGCAACCGGATCGACCTTTACTGGGACAACCGCAGCGAGTTCTCCATCGACACCAAAGTCGTTACCGCGGCTGTAACAGGCTGGCAAAACCCCGACAGCCCCTTCTTGAAGCACGGCCTGGACAGCGATCCGACTCCGCACATCGCCAACAACTGGGTTGACATTCCCGAGCAGTTCAGGCCCCAGCAGGACAACCTGGGAAACTACATCTGGAACATGAACGCGAAGGTCAATCCCTACACTTCTTACAGGCTCCGCCACGACTTCCAGGGCTACGGCACCTGGGGACGCAGCGGCAGTGGCTCGCAGGAGGATTGGACCATGATGGAGCGCTGGGATAAAATGGATACCCAGCAGGATCTGGTGGACTACGAAGTGAACATCGCTTTCGCTGCCGATTCCCTTTACCTAGATTATGGCGGTTATCTCGGCATCGACAAGGGACTGCCGAACAAAAACGCCTGGCCGGACACGGCGAGTTATTCGCTGTTCACCCAGCTCGACGAGAATTACGACTTTGTAACCAATCCTTCCGATACCTTCTACGGCTGGCCGATTTATGATCCAACCGTGGATTGGTCGCCTGAACTTCAAGCCCAGGCCGAGCAGATCGCCACCGACAACGCCGAACTGCCGCAGAATGTCGTCAAAGCCTTGCAAGCCCGGCTGTTCAAGCATCCCCAGATGCGCGCGGACATCTTTGACCAACTCTACGATTCCAAGATGATCCCCCTGCCTGGGCACGGAGGACAGGTATGGTTGCCTGAAAACGGCGGCACTGAGGCTGACCGGGTTAATCTGAAAAACCAACGCCTCGCCCGGCGCTACTATTACTCCCAGATCATGAGTCCCAAGAAAGGCACGGAATACTACGTCGCCGCGACCGCCTACGACCGCGGCATGCCTTCCGAGGATCTCAATTACCTGGAAACCGGGCGCGACGCCGATGCCAACATGAAGGTCTTCTTCCCCGGCACGTTGGCCGCCCAGAACATGGACAACATTTACGTGGTGCCCAATCCCTACATCGGGCGCAGTTCCTTCGACGGCCGCCGCGAAAAGGACCAGAAGGGCGACAAGAGCCGCCGCCTGTGGTTCATCAACCTGCCGGAACGCTGCAGCATCAAGATCTACACCCTGGCCGGCGATCTGGTGGATGAAATTGACCACAACGGCGCCTACGAAGCCGATATCATCACGGTGTCCAAAGCCGCCACCAGCGGTATCTCCGCCAGCGGCATGCATGATTGGAACCTGCTCTCCAGGCATAATCAGATCATCGCGCCCGGAGTGTATCTCTACTCCGTGCAAAATAAAGCCGACAACAAGGTCAAGGTCGGCAAATTCGTCATTATCAAATAGGGGAGGAAATTGTGAAGAAACATACGCTCATCGTTATCGCCGTCGCCCTGTTACTGGTGCCCGGCCTGCTTTCCGCCAAGCCTTTCGGCAAGGTGGGAACCGCTGCTTTGCAATTCCTCAAACTCGGCGTGGACGCCCGCGCCATCGGCATGGGCGAAGCCTATACGGCAGTCACGGACGATATTTCCTCCGTGTACTGGAATCCCGCCGGACTTGCCCCCGCCCTGGATAATCAGGTCATGTTATCCCACACCAACTGGCCCGCGGACATCATGCACGAATTCATAGCCGGCACCTACACCACCGGCGTTTCCACCTTCGCGCTTTACGGCTCGGTGCTGCATATGGACAAGATCGACATCACGGACGAAGACACCTTCGGCCCCACTGGCGAGCAGTTTTCCAACAGCAGCATGGCCCTCGGTTTTGACTTCGCACAGCAGTTCACCAACAAGTTCTCTGCCGGCGTCGGCGTCAAATACCTGCGTGAAAACCTCTACGAATTCAACGTCAACAGCTATGCCTTCGACGTCGGCTCCACCTACAACACCGGCTGGCGCAACATCAAGATCGGCATGGCCCTCCGCAACTTCGGTCCGGATATCCATTACACTGTGGACGACGACGAAGACGGCGCCAACGACGAGGATCCCTGGGATCTGTTTGACAACGACAACGACGGCCTGATCGACGAAGACGGCCCGGAACTCGATTCCAAGATCCCCATGAGCTTCTCGCTCGGCATCAGCGGCGACATCAAGCGCACCGATACGTCCTGGTGGATCGCCTCCCTGCAGCTGGACAACGTGATCGACCGCATGGAGACCTGGAACCTCGGCACCGAGTACAAAATGGGCAATCTCTACCTGCGTGGAGGTTACCAATTCAATTACGACACCAACGGATTCAGCGCCGGTGTGGGTTACCAGATTCCCACCCGCTTTGCCATCCTCAACATCGATTATGCCTACACGGACATGGGAGCCCTGGCGGAAACCTTCCTCAAAAGCGCCCATCGCCTGTCCATCAAAGTTAGATATTGAAAACTGAGATACATACCTGGAGGTAAGAATGAAAAAACTCTTGTTAGTAGTATTGGCGCTCAGCTTCCTGCTGTCCCTGGCCCTCGCCAGGGAACCGCGGCCGGCTGACAATTTGAAACCGCTGGATTCCCCGCAGGGAATCAGCATCCCTCAAAACCGTGACGTGCCGGAATACACGTTCACCAAACTGCCCACTGCCATCATTACCAACTATTACGATTACATGATCGGCAGTTACAACGGCCTGCCCCTGAGAACGATTCCGACCTCTGCCGGCGGCGGATACTTCATGACCTATCACGGTCGCCGCCAACCCACCTCGACCCGCCGTGCCTTCTACAGCTACATCGACGCCGCGGGCAACATCGTCAACAATAACGAAATAACCAGCGTACAAAACCACGAAGGCTTCCCAGCCATCGCGGTCGATCCAGTTTCCGGAAAGCCGATGTACGCCTGGCACGCCAATGCGGACACCGACTCCGAGCTGGAAGTGCAATTCACTTCCGCCGCCTTTATCGCCGGGATCGCCGGACTCTTCAACGACCTGGTCACCGTGTTTGACGCGCCTTGCAGCATCACAACGCCTGGCGGGGTCACCACCACGGATAACCAGTTCATCTGGCCCGCGGTGACGATCGGTCCTTCACCCGTTGCCGGAAAACGCCGTGTCTACGTTGGCGCCCGGAATTACGTGTCCCACGCCCTGAACGGCAGCCCCAGCGAAAACATGTATTTCGCCTATGCCGATTTCAACGGCGACGACATCGAGAACGGCGTCCCGCTCAGCTGGACTTATATGTCGATCCCGGAAATGGATACCTGGAACCACGACACCGTCGAATTCCGCCGCCCCGCGGGCGCGATCCTGGCCGATAACGCCGGCAACCTCTATTGGGCCGGTCATCACGTCGCCATGGACGCCAACGACGTCGACATCGACGAAGGCAACATGGACGTTTTCGTCTGCCCCAACTACGGTCAGGGGACCTGGGCCCACTATAGTGATTACGCGCAAATGCCGGCCTGGAACCCCAATTCCGCTCCGACCGACACGACGGGATATTACAAAGACAGCGACAGCGGGAGTATTCCTTACGGCGACGGCGACATCTTCTTCAACATCCTCAATTCCGGCCACATCAACGCAGTGATCGACGCCGACGGCATCATCCACGTTCCCAGCCTCTGGTCGCTGAACACCTACAACAATTACTACTACCCCGCGTTGCAATTCGTGAAGGAATACCAGTTCGACACGGTCAACCACACTTTCCAGAAAAAAGACATCTATCCGCAGAAAGATCCTGACGACACCTACAATCCCTGTTTCATGCCCTGGGACCAGGAAGCTCCCTGGGGCGTGGAAGACGGTTGGAATTACGATACGACCAACGGTTACACCCCTATGATCGCCACCGCCTGGCCTTTCCCGCACTGGGACGCAGCCGCCCACACCGACTTGATGATGTTCCACTACAACGGAATTAAATTCTCCGAACCCAATGAGCAGAACATGATGGTCTGCGTCTGGCAGGATTCCGAACGCGCCAGGATGTACAATTACTACTCCGACACGGATTATATCAGCTACGCCAACACTCCCGAGATCTGGATCTCCGTGTCCTCCGACGCCGGTAACTACTGGAGCGAGCCGATCATCATCAACAACGTGGACACCCAACAGCAATTCGCGGGATTGAAGCCGATGTACACCTACCCCGCGGACAAAGTGATCTTCACCGGTATGCAGGGCCAAAACCCGGTCGGCAAGATCGGCATTATGTTCTACAACGATTTCACCTGGGGCTCCAATGTGAACACTCCGGCCTACCATCCGACCCCGGACGGCGGCGAAACGATGTTCATGGAACTGCAGATCGTGTTCCCCATTCCCGTTTCCAATAACGACAACACGATGCCGGCTGTCTCGACCATGCTGCTGCAAAACTTCCCGAACCCCTTCAATCCGGAAACCACCGTCAGTTTTGACCTGCCGCAAGCCGGACCGGCCAATCTGTCCATTTACAACGTGAAAGGCCAGCTGGTCAAAACCCTGGCGAATTCCAGCCTGGGCTTCGGACGCCACAGCTACGTCTGGAACGGCACCGACAACAGCGGAAGCAGCGTTTCCAGCGGAATGTATTTCTATCGCCTGACCGCCAACGGCCAGACCGAAAGCCGCAAGATGATGCTGCTCAAGTGAAGGCGGAAAAAAGCGTTTAGTTAATGAGAGAAAGTAAAAGGGATGGCCACTGTGCCATCCCTTTTTTGTTAGGTGGGAAAAGGGTTTATTTGCGCAGCAGCAGCCACATGAAAAAGGGGCAGCCCAGGGCCGAGGTTACCACTCCGACCGGAAGTTCGATGGCGGCCACATTGCGCGCGATCAGGTCGCAAAATACCAAAAAAAATCCGCCGAAAAGCAGGGAACCGAGGTAAATCCTTTTTTGCCCGGAAGGCACAAAAAACCTCACCACATGGGGGATGATCAGTCCCACGAAGCCAATGATCCCCGCGTAGGAGACAGTGATCCCGATTAAAACCGAACTCAGCGCGAAGATCTCCTTGCGCACTTTGGCCACGTCGATGCCTACGCTGCCCGCGTAGAGGTCGCCCCCGCTCATGATGTCCAAGGCCGCGGAACGGAAATACAAACGAGCCAAAACGCCCGCGGAAACGGCCAGCAGGACTACAAACAGGTTCCACTCCGAGTGGGTGAAAACGCGGCCCAGATTGCCCATCAGCGTGCCCAGGATGACCATCGTGTCCTTCTGGAAAAGGTACATCACGAGTGAGATCCCGGCCGCGAAAAACATCCCCGCGATCACGCCCGCAATCAGCAAACGGCTGCGGTCGAAACTGCCCCTTTTTTGCGCCAGGCGCCACACGAGCAAAAGCGTCAAACCCGCTCCGGCAAAGCCTCCCAGGGGCATCAACAGCGTCAACCCCAGCACTCCGAACAGGATCGATCCAAAGGCCGAACCGGAGGAAATGCCCAGAATGTAAGGCTCCGCCAGCGGATTGACGAGCATCAGCTGATATACCGAACCGATCCCCGCCAAAGCCATGCCGGTGAACAAAGTCAGCAGCAGCCGCGGCAAACGCAATTCGCGCACGATGTTGGAATCCGCGGCCCCTCCAAATAGCGACGCGGCTATCACCGCCAGGCCGCAAACCAGCAGGACAAACAGGAACAGCTTACGCTTCATCTATCGGGGGATGCGGTTTCCTGACCGGAAGGTTGAAACAACTCGCGTAATTTTTGCAGGCCGAGGATGGTGCGCGGCGTCGCGCGCAGAATCCAATCCGGATCGATGTCTTTTTCGAAATAGACACGTTTGTCCCGAATGGCCGGAAGATCCTGCCAGCCTTTACGGGCCAGGATGTTGGCCAGTGTGTCCTGCGAGTAGCAGATGATGATGTCTGGCCGTGATGCCACCACGTCTTCGGGATCGACGCGCGCGTAATCCCGCTCCAAGACGCTGAAGATGTTGTCGCCGCCGGCTGTTTCGATCACTTCGCCCACAAAGGAAGAATCGGATGCACTCATCAGCGGATCGCGGTAGATTTCCAGATAAACTTTGGGACGTTTGACACCCGCAGTCTGGCTGCGCATGGCACGGATGGACAGCTCGATGCTCCGGGCCAGCACGTCGGCTTCCGCGCTTTTTCCGATCAGGTTTCCGATCCGGGTGATGGAAAGCGGCAGATCGTTCAGTTTTTTGGGGTAGATCTGTTCGACTTTCAGTCCCAATTTGCTCAATTCCTGCGCCAGGGCTTCCTGCTCCAAGGCTGAAGTGAAGACCAGGTCAGGTTTGAGGGCCAGGATCGCTTCGCGCTTTATCGCTCCGAATTTCCCGATTTTCGGCACTTTGCCCAGTTCCGGGGGATAATCGCATTCCTCGGTGATACCGACCAGCAGATCTGTGCCGCCAAGTGTGGCCACGATTTCCGCAACTTCCGGAGAAAGCACTACGATCCTCTGGCCAGCTTTGATCTCATTTGTTTTGCTGCAGGAAACGGCACCCAGCAGCAGGCAGGCGCAAATGGACACGATCAACAATACACGCTTCATGGCAGGATGTCCACCTGGACCTGTTTGATGTCCTCGACGCTGTCCAGGATCGCTTTCAAAGCGGTCACGTCCTCGTTGTGCATGCGGATGCAGCCCAGCGAGACGTCGTGGCCAATGGATTCAGGTTTGTTGGTGCCATGGATGCCAATGCCGCTCCAAGCCTTGCCGGTAAAACTGCCGGAGCCGGTGTCCACAGCCAGGAACCACGGCCCGTAAACGTTTTTGAACTGGCCTCCTCCGCCGGGCGGCACATAGAGCCACTTGGTGGCGTCATGTATCGCTTTCAGGCGAAAATATCCCTCCGGCGTAGCAGCGTCCTGGGTTTTTCCCTTGTCGGCAGGATTCTTGCCCGTGCCCACCGGCCAGGTGTTTTGCAGGATCCCATCCTTGAACAGTGACAGCTGGTGTGTCCCCTTGCGGACTATGATATGGAAGCCTGAATTGAATTCTCGGGGTGGCCGAAGTGGGTCAGGTAGGGGATTTGCCGGAACCGCCTGTATCAGGCTGTCGGCACCTGTGGAGTTTTTTAAAAGGGTCATTGGCTGGGTAAGGTCTTCCTCCGCCGTCAGGCCGCGCATGGCCCCCAATGCCAGGCAGGATAGCATTATCAGCATTGCCGTTTTCGATCCGGTAATATTTATCATTACGCCTCAACCACTTGGAAAATTGCCTTTCAAGGCTTTCGTCTCTGACGCCACAGCGCCGCCGGAGGCATGATTTGTCAACTGCTTTTTGCACGCCATTAACTTCAGGCAAAAAAAAGCCCGGAGCAAAACTCCGGGCTGAGCTAAAGAGCTGGTCGGGATGACAGGATTTGAACCTGCGACCACTTGAACCCCATTCAAGTACGCTAGCCGGACTGCGCTACATCCCGAACCTGAGTACCAAAAAAAGCAGGGCCGTTTTTTGACAAGCAAAATTTGTATTTGACAGCCGCAGCCTTATCCAAAGCATGGTAAGACATCCGGGATATTTCCTGGCATTATTAGAAAGCATACCGAATAAGGAAAGATAACCCTATGAGCCTGATCCGCGCTCAGAACCTGGCCTTAGAGTTTGGCGGAAACTACATCCTGAAGAATGTCAATTGCAGCCTGGAGCACAACAGCCGGGTGGGATTGATCGGGATGAACGGCTCCGGCAAAACCACCCTGATCCGACTGCTGCTCGGGCTTTTGCAGCCCACGGCAGGCGAGGTCCTGCGCGCCCGGAACTGCCGGATCGCCTATCTGCCCCAGGAACTCAAGCTGGATCCGGATATCACGCTGTTGGAACATCTCCAAGCCGCGCGGCCAGACCTGCACACGCTGAATCAGGAAATCCACAACCTGTCCCAAGCCCTGGCGCTCAACCACGATTCCCAAACGGAAACCCGGCTCAACGCTGCTGTGGAAAACTACACTGCCAAAGGCGGCTACGAATTTGACAACGAACTGAAATACGTGTTGGAGTCGCTGGATTTTCCGCCTGCCGTATGGGAAAAACCGAACCGCTATTTCAGCGGCGGAGAGCAAACCCGGATCTGCCTGGCCGCGATCCTTTTGAGCCAGTACGACCTGTTGATCCTGGACGAACCGACCAACCACCTGGACCTGGAGATGATCAGCTGGCTGGAAAAATACCTTCTCAAGAACAACAAACCGTTCCTGGCCGTCTCGCACGACCGGCAATTTTTGGACAACACCGTAAGCACCGTCTGGAGCCTGCGCGAAGGCGAGATTTCCGTCACCAAGGGCAATTACAGTTCCTTCAAGGCCGCGGACGAAATCGCCAGGCTCAGCCAGGAACGGCAATTCGAGCGGCAGCAAAAATTCATCCAGGAAACCCAGGCCTACATCCAGAGATTTATCGCCGGAACGCGGACCAATTCCGCCAAATCGCGCCTGAAGATGCTCCAGCGTCTGGAAATCGTGAAAAAGCCCGGCCAGCCAAAACAGCTGCACATTCCCCTGACAACCGCCAAGCGCAGCGGAAACGACATTTACACCCTGCAGGGCGTCCGCTTCGGGATCGGAAACGATCTGGAACTGGCCCGCAACGTCGATCTCAAGGCGCACTACCGCGACAGAATCTGCGTTTTGGGTCCCAACGGCTGTGGCAAAACGACTTTGCTGAGGATCTTGCTTGGCGAGGCCGACATCATGGAAGGAACGCTGAAAACCGGAGCCAGCCTGGATATCGGCTATTACGACCAGCACCAAATCAATTTGGACGGCTCGCTCAGCGTCATGCAAACGATCTGGGAATTGGTGCCGCAAGCGCCGCAGGGCTACGTCCTGGGCTGGCTGGCGCGGTTCGGATTCCGTGGCGACGATGTGGAAAAAAGCGTGTCCGTGCTCAGCGGTGGCGAGAAATCGCGGCTCTACCTTTGCAAGATGATCCACGAAAACCCCAATCTGATGCTTCTGGACGAGCCCACCAACCATTTGGACATCGATATGACCGATGCCCTGCTTTCCGCTCTGCAAGATTACCAGGGCACAGTGATCTTCGTCTCGCACGACCGCTGGTTTTTGAGCGAACTGGCCGGCAGGTTCTGGGTGTTTCGCAAAAAAACCTCACCCACCGGAAATTTTACAACCATCGAAGAGCCCGATTGCGACTGGCAAAAAGCGATTGATCTGGCCTTCGAGGAACCGGAAACGGTCAAAGCCCCTCCCCCGCCCCGTGAGCGTAAGAAAAAGATCAATCCCTGGTATTTGGAGCAGATCCATCTTAGCATCGAGGAAAACAACAGGATACTGTCCGACCTGAACTCCGAACTGGACAGCATCCACCTCGATCTGGGACGCCCGGAAACCTATGCCGATCCGGCTTTTCTGAATGGATTGCGGACGCGGATGAGCGAACTGCAGAATGAGATCCAGGCGACCAAAACTGAAATAGCCGCCTTGGAAGACCAATACCTGAAACAGAGTTATGAAGACTAAGCGCGTTGGCTTCACCACGTCCTTTCCGGTGGAGGTCGTTTTCGCCGCGGGACACATCCCCATCGACCTGAACAATATTTTCATGGAGGGAGATTCCGCCGGACACATACGCAAAGCCGAGATGAAGGGCTTTCCGCGCACAGTCTGCTCCTGGATCAAGGGCAATTACGACGCGGCGCTTTCCGCCAATCTGGACGAAGTGGTCGGCATCGTGCAGGGGGATTGCTCCAATGGCTCCTCGCTGGCGGCCATGCTGGCGGATGCAGGATTGCCGGTCTGGCATTTTTCTTTCCCGCAGGAACACAGCTATCAGGCTTTGGATGCCGAGACAGCCAAGCTGGAAGAGCATTACGAAGTCAGCCGTTCCGAGGTGCAGAGAGTGAAGAAGCGCCTGGACGGTATACGCGAAAAACTGATCCGCCTGGATGAGCTGACTTGGCGCGAAAGGCTGGTCAGCGGCAGGGAAAACCATTACTGGCTGGTCAATTCTTCCGATTTCAACGGTGATCCGGACCGCTTTGAGGAAAAGCTGGAAGCCTTTCTGCGCGAGGCTCTCAAACGCGACCCCATCCCCGCAAAACTGCGCTGCGCCTATCTCGGCGTGCCACCCATCTACCGCGACATCTACGACCGTGTCCGGGACCAGGGGGCGGATGTAGTGTTCAACGAGGTACAAAGGCAGTTTTCCATGCCCTACCTGCTGCCGGACATCGTGGAGCAGTATCTGGCCTACACCTATCCCTACACTGTTTTTGAGCGCCTGGCTGACATCCTGCCAGAACTGGTCAAACGCTCGGTGGACGCGGTGCTCAGCTACACCCAGTCCTTTTGCCATCTGCAGATCGACAACATCCTGCTGAAAAAACACATCGACCTGCCCTACCTGACTTTGGAAGGCGACCAGCCCGAGGAGTTGGACAGCCGGACATTGCTGCGTTTGGAAAGTTTTTTCGAGGTGCACGGATGAAACGCGTTTTGTTGGGTATGAGCGGCGGGATCGATTCCACCATGAGCGCTTTGCTGCTGATGGAACAGGGTTACATGGTGACTGGCGTGACGATGTCCATCTGGGATCCCCGGATTCCCATCATTGAATCCACCAAAAGCGGCTGCTTCGGCCCCGCCGAAGCGGAACGCCTCCAAGCTGCTGCAGCGATCTGTTCAAAATTGGGTATCGAACACTATATCGTTCCACTGCAACAAGAGTTCAACGCCAATGTCCTGGATTACTTCCGCGCGACTTATCTGGCCGGGAAAACCCCCAATCCCTGCGTGTTCTGCAACCAGCGGATCAAGTTCGGACTATTACCTGAAATGGCGCGCGAAATGGGGCTGGAGTTCGATTTCTTCGCCACAGGGCATTACGTCCGCAACGGCTTCAATCCGCAAACCCAGCGCTGGGAACTGCGCCACGCTGCGGACAAAAACAAGGACCAGTCCTATTTCCTGGCCTTTCTTACGCAGGAACAGATCGCCAAAACTCTGTTCCCGCTGGGTACACTGACGAAACAGGAAGTGCGCGAATACGCGGTCCGGAACGGATTTGCCGAGCTGGACAAAAAGCGGGAGAGCCAGGATTTCCTGGAGACGGAAGACTGCTCCGTACTGTTTGAACAAGGCACATTCAAGCCCGGTGACATAGTCGATCCAGAAGGAAAAGTCGTCGGAGAGCACCGCGGTCTGATCTTTTACACTGTCGGCCAACGCAAAAATCTGGGCCTCAGCGGCATGCCCGAACCTTATTACGTGATCTGTATCGACAGGGAACAAAACCGTCTGGTGGTGGGACCGCAGAAATTTTTGCTCAGCGACAGGCTGGTCGCGGAAAAACTGAATTGGGTCAGCATTTCCGACCTCGACTGCGAAAGAAGCGCGAAAGCCAAGATCCGCCTAGCGCACGACGCCGCGCCCTGTTCCCTACAACCGCTCACGGATGGCAGACTGGAAGTGGTTTTCGCTGAGCCGCAACTGGCCATTACTCCAGGCCAGGCAGTCGTTTTCTATGACGGGGAAATCCTCTTGGGAGGAGGAATCATAGCCTGATGTATTACGCGCTGAAAATTGCCATATCGGCGGCCCTGATCCTGCTGATCAGTGAGGTTTCCAAACGCAGCACCGTGATCGGAGCCATCTTTGCCTCGCTGCCGCTGGTCTCCTTTCTGGCCATTCTCTGGCTGTACCGGGAAACCAAGGACACAGAGAAGATCGCGGCGCTATCCACGGATATTTTCTGGCTGGTGCTGCCCTCGCTGCTGTTCTTTGTACTCTTTCCGATCCTGCTCAAACGCGCAGTCAATTTCTACCTGGCCTTTGGCATCTCCGCGGCCGTGATGGTGGGAGGGTATTTCCTGACAAGTTGGCTCCTGAAACTGAAATGAAACTGCGGCGCGTCTCGGATTTTCTGGCCCTCCGGCCCGGCATCGCGGCCTCGTTGGTGATGGCTGTGCTCGTGGGGATGGGCGAACGCATGGCGGAACGTTTTCTCCCAATCTACATCATCGCCCTGGGCGGAACTCCGATCGTCATCGGCCTCCTCAATGGGATGGACAATCTGCTCAGCGCGCTCTACAGCTTCCCCGGAGGTTATTTATCGGACAAACTAGGCTATAAGCGCGCCCTGCTGTTTTTCAACCTGCTGGCGATTTTCGGATTTCTGCTGGTGGTGCTGATCCCCTCGCAATGGGCGGTGATCATCGGATCGGTGTTTTTTCTTTCCTGGACCGCGATCTCCCTGCCCGCCACAATGAGCCTGGTAGCCGACGTTTTACCAAAAAACAAGCAAAGTATGGGCGTGACCATGCATTCCATGGTCCGTCGCGTCCCCATGGCGTTGGGCCCGTTGCTGGGCGGCCTGTTCATCACGGCATTCGGGACAGTCGTCGGTGTGCGCGTCGCTTTCAGCATCGCGATCGTATTTGCCGTCATCGCCCTGATCGTGCAACAGATCTACATCAGCCCGCCGCCCAGATCCGAAACAGCCCGGAAAGGCCCACAATTCAGGATCCCGTCCCAATTGAGGAACCTGCTGGTGTCGGACATCCTGGTCCGCTTTTGCGAGCAGATACCCTACGCTTTCGTGGTGGTTTGGGTGATGCAAAACAAAGGATTGAGCGCCAATAAATTCGGATTCCTGACCGCTGTCGAGATGGTGACCGCGATGCTGATTTACATCCCCGTGGCCTATCTGGCTGGACGCGGTTCAAAAAAGCCCTACATCGCCATCACCTTTGCCAATTTCACTTTGTTTCCCCTGGCGCTGTCATTTTGCAGTAGCTACACATCCTTCATTTTCGCCTTCATCCTGCGCGGTTTAAAGGAATTCGGCGAACCGACCCGCAAGGCCCTGATCCTCGAACTGGCACCCGTTTCCGCCAAAGCTGCCACTTTCGGCAGTTATTACCTTGTCCGCGACGTGATCGTCTCGGCTGCCGCGTTCGGAGGCGCCTTCCTCTGGAAACACGATCCCCGGCTGAATTTCTATATCGCCACGTTTTTCGGGCTGGCCGGGACACTCTTTTTCATCCTGAAAGTCAAATACCAAACCCAGGATTACGGTAAGCAAAGCCCAACCACCCAGTAAAAAAAGCGCCTCTCCCCCACCAAGTGGATTTTGCACGCTTTTCTGCCATAAAACCCAATCATCTGCCCACAAGACTCGCCTCTGGTCCGGGATTAAGCTTCCCAACATTATGATTGACATAAAGGGAGAGGAAAAATCTTTGGAGTGCATGATCAGCGTAAAATGGGATGAAAACCGCAATCCGGCCCGGAAAGAACTACCCAGGGGCTGGGCCTTCTTTGCCTTCAAATCAGGCGCCAAAGCGCTCTATTGCGGCTACACTCCCAATCTGGCCCAACGGCTGGCCACGCTGCGCCGCAAAGCGGAAAGCCAGGCCCCCTATGAGAAACTGGTCAGAAGCGCCGACGCTCTTGAGTTCGTTGCCTGTCCCGAAGCGCTGGACGCCTTGATCATGCATAAGGTTTATGCCCACAGCCACCATCCCCTCTATCAGAATGTCCTGCGCCCCGAAGCAGACTACGTTTATCTGGCGCTGGATGCATTCCGATTCCCTTTTATCAGCATCCAAAACCACACCAACGACGACTGGACCTATGTCGGACCCTGGCGCAGCCGCTTTTTCCTGGCCGATGTCAGCGATTGCCTCTCCCGCCTTTTGAAAATCCCTTTTTGCGAAAGCGGAGATTATCCCTGCGAAAAACTGAATATTGGCAGCTGCCACGGCTACTGCCAGGCATTCGATGAGGATTTTACTGAGGATGAAAAACCCGATCTGGCCAAGTTGGATGCCCTCCTGAAGGAAGCTTACCTGCACCCGAACAACGGCATTTTGGAGATGATCCGCCAGGAACGCGCGGGCTATTTCGATGCCCTGGAATTTGCCAAGGCTGACCTGCTGGATAGCGAGATCGAAAACCTTGAACAATACCGCGATTGGCTGAATTTCCTCTATGTGACCAAATCACTTTCCTTTTCCATCGAATCGATTACTGTCGAGAATGGCCTGCTCAGCCGCTGCAGTTTCGAGGATGCCGAATATCATTTCCCCCGCGCGGCCACAGAATACCGGGAGAACGAACGGCTGGCTCTGAACCTGCAGGATGTGGACGAAGCGCGGGTCATATACGATCACTATATCAAATCACAGCAAGGATGATCTATGTACGAAGAGATCAGTAAGTTATCAATTGTAAAAGGCAGCCAGCAGGGAAAGGTGCGCGACATTTTTGATCTGGGTGACACGCTGCTGATTGTCACGACCGACCGCATTTCGGCCTTTGACGTGATCCTGCCCGATCCGCTGCCCGGCAAGGGAGCGATCCTCAATCAGATCGCGGCCCATATCTTCAGAACCACAAGACATATTGTTCCGAACCATTTCCTCACCGACCGGATCGAGGATTATCCCGCAGAATTCCAGCCTTTCCAGGAATATCTGAGCGGCCGCAGCATGCTGGTCAAAAAGTGCCGCGTTATCCCCATCGAATGTATCGTACGTGGCTACATCAGCGGCTCGGCCTGGAGCGAATACCAGCGCACCGGCACCGTGGGCGGGATGCTCATCCCAGAAGAAATGAAGGAAAGCCAGAAATTCCCCAAACCGCTGTTCACGCCTTCCACCAAGGCCACCAAAGGGCACGACGAGAACATCAGTTACCGAGAAATGCAAAACTTTATGGACCGCTACATCGCCGAATTTCTGCGCGATAAATCCCTGGAACTGTATAACCACGCGCATGCGAAGCTGCTGGCCAAAGGCATTGTGCTGGCAGATACCAAATTCGAATTCGGCGTCCTGGGCAACGAAATTATCCTGGTGGACGAAGCCCTGACTCCCGATTCCTCGCGGTTTTGGGAACTTTCGGAATATGCCGTGGGAAAAAGTCCGAAAAGTTACGACAAGCAGATCGTCCGCGACTATCTGAGTTCCCTCGGTTGGAACAAGCGTCCCCCGGCGCCCTATCTGCCTGATGAGATCAAACAGCAAGCCCTGGAAAAATACCGGGAGATCAAAGACATAATCATTGGAGCCTGTAACTGATGTTGAGAATTATCTGCGTCGTTGACGACGAAGAAGATCTGATCGTAAATTTAAAACTCAATCTGGAAGATCTGCGCCCCGAGTGGAAAGTGCTGGGCTACAACAACGGTTTGGACGCCCTGCGCGAGATCGTGACCGGCCATGTGGACCTCGTTTTGACGGATATCGCCATGCCGGACATGGATGGTTATGAGCTTTACTGGCGCATCAAAGACCACGACCCGGAACTGCCGGTGATCATGATGACCGGCTTTGGCTACGATCCCAGCCACGTGCTGGTGCGCGCCAAATCCGACGGCTTGCAGGACGTGCTGTTCAAACCCTTTGAAATCGAGAAACTGGTGGATCTGATCGACCGCCGCCTGCCACCCATCAACACGGAGTGATCAGTCACAATTTCATCCAGCAACATCTCTTGCGGCGGTCTGCCCTCAGCGACATCCTGAGCCCGCTGGGCGCTTTGAACGCAGCCTACCAAAGTCGTCGGAGGCAACGCAAAACAGGTCTGGCCTGGCATCCTTCCTGCAAAGTGGTCAGCATCGGCAACCTCACCAGCGGCGGCAGCGGCAAAACTCCGTTCAGCGTCTATCTGGCAGAGTTGCTGGCTGCCGGCGGGATCAGGATCGCCGTCTCCCACCGCGGTTACAAAGGCGCCCTGGAAAACACGCCCAGCCTGATTTCCGACGGGCAACGCATCCTTTACGGAGTGCGGGATTGCGGCGACGAAGCCTTTCTGCTGGCCAATCGCCTGCCCCAGATCCCGGTGGTGGTCGGTAGGGAACGCCGCGCGGCAGTTTCGCTGCTGCTGGCCGAATTTCCCAAGCTGCAGGCAGTTGTCCTGGACGACGCTTTCCAGCATCTGAAGATAGCCCGTGATCTGGATATCGTCTGCTTCGACGCGGAAACCGGCATCGGCAACGGCAGGATGCTTCCGGCCGGCTATCTGAGGGAGCCTTTGGACTGCCTGAAGCCGCCAACTGTGGCTGTGATAATCCACAAAGGTCCCGCCGCGGCAACTGGATCTCTGGAGGCTTTGCTCATGGAGAGAAAACTGCCCGTATTTCACTGCTATTACGGGATCGAGGGCATTGTAGGTTGCGATGGGACAGTGGCGGATTCTGATAACATGAAGGGTAAAAAAGTTATACTGGCCAGCGGTATAGCCAATCCGGGCTCTTTCGAGCGGACCGTTACCGGGCTGGGTGTCAAGTGGCTGCACCATTTCCGTTATCCGGACCATTACGCTTTTATGGATGAACGCGAGGCAAACCGCATCGCGGATCTCTGCGAAAAATACCAGGCTGATGCTTTGCTCTGCACTGAAAAGGATCTGGCCAAACTCTGCCTGCATCCGCTTCTCCGGGACAAAACCCTGGCCGTGCGCATTGGCCTGAACTGCCCCGATCACGATAAACTCAGGGATCTGGTGCTGGAACGCCTTGGTTTTTCCAGCCTTCCCCACCCCCGTTCCTGATCAATCCTCCCTAAAAAACAGCTTCCACACATCAAATAAACTTCCCACCGCGTTCCCGCCCGTTGGGCACGAAGTCGGGGAGAGGCGGGCTTGTTGCCGAAAAGCTTGTTGTCAGGCCTGTTCAGCCCGTTATTGATGGATTGATAGGGTTTATTCTACAGAAAAACACTGTTCCGCGTAGGCCAGCCACTGCGCCGCGACAGCGATCGCCGCGGTTTCGGCCCGGGTGATCAGATTGCCCAAAGAAATGTGCTGAAATCTCTCCAATGCTTTAAACTCCGCATCGCTCCAGCCGCCTTCCGCTCCGATCAGGAAACAGGGTCGGGCAAGCTTTACGCGTGGGATGTGATGCAACCAAAGCTCCGGATGCCGTTCGGAGCAGACAACCGGAGTGAAGCCCTTTTCTTCGATCAGGCCGAGTGCTTCAGACAGATCCGAAAGAGCCAACACTTCCGGCAGCCAGGGATTGTCGCACTGCTTGATGGCGGCCAGGGCGGTCTTGCGAAAGCGTTCCAGCGTGTTTCCTCCGGCCTGGCGCACCGAATATTCCGTCAACATAGGAAAGAAAGCGGACGCGCCCAGTTCGGTGCATTTCTCCACCAGCAGTTCGTCATGGCGGTTTTTCAATAGGGCAAAAGCGATCGCGTAGGGCGCTGGGAAAGGCTCGCAGCGCCTGATATCCGTCACTCGCAGCAGAGCGTGGTCTTTGGCGGTTTTGAGCACAATTCCCGTCCCCAAACTGCCCTGCCCGGAATTTAGCGCCAGAGCGTCCTCCGCGCGCCGCCGGGCCACATGCGCCAGATGATGGAATTCAGGCCCCTCCAGCCTGGTTTCGTCGCCCGGCTTGAGGTTTTCCAGCTCCGGAAGATAGACGGAAGGCATAGCTTTAAGTGAAAAAGTCCTTGAGTTTGTTGAGGAAACTCTTGCCGGGCTTGAGTTCGCGTTTCTTGTCAAACTCGCGCAGCCGCTGGTAAAGGTCGGTTTCCTCGCGCGAGATCCGGGTCGGCGTGATAACGTTCACCCGTACGATCAGGTCGCCGCGGGAATAGGTGTTCAAGCCTTGGATGCCCTGCCCTTTGAGGCGGAACAGCCTGCCGCTCTGGGTCCCGGCGGGGACTTTCATCTTGGCGTTGCCGGTCAGGGTCGGGACGATGATCTCGTCGCCCAAAACGGCCTGGGATACGTGGATGGGAAATTCCAGGATGATGTTGTTGCCGTCGCGCTCAAAGAGGTCGTCCTGTTTTTCGTGAATGAGGACGAGAATGTCACCATGGGTGCCGTTGCGAGGGCCGACGTTGCCCTGTCCGCGCAGCCGGATGTATTGGTTTTCCTCGACCCCGGCGGGGATCTTGACCGTGATCTCCTTCACCTTGCCCATACGCCCTTCGCCGTAGCATTTTGAGCATTTGCTGCGGATGATCCTGCCCTCACCGCGGCAGGACGGGCATTCCGAGACCGTCTGCATCTGGCCGAAGAGGGATTGGCGCACCGTGCGGACTTGGCCGGTGCCGTGGCATTGCGAGCAGCTGTCCGCGTTGCCGTCGGCGCTGCCGGTGCCTCCGCACTTGTCGCAGGCGTCCTTGACGCTGATCTTGATGGTCTTTTCGGTGCCCAGGGCGATCTCTTTCAAGGTCAGGGAAAGCTCGATCTGCAAGTCCTCGCCCTGATTCGATCTGCGCTGTCCGCCGCCGCGGGAGCCGAAGCCGCCGCCAAAGAGAGTTTCGAAGATGGAACCGAAGCCACCGCCGCCGAAGATATCGCTGATATCGTCGAAGTGGGTGAAGTTGCTCCAGTTGAAGCCGCCGCTGCCGAATTGCGGATCGATCCCGGCGTGGCCGTATTGGTCGTAAAGCTGGCGCTTGTCCTTGTCGGAAAGGATTTCGTAGGCTTCGGAGGCTTCCTTGAATTTCTCCTCGGCCTCTTTGTTGTCTGGGTTTTTATCCGGATGGAACTGCATCGCCAGTTTGCGATAGGACCGTTTGATCTCGGCTTCGTCGGCGGTTTTGGGCACGCCCAGCACTTCGTAGTAATCTCTTTTGGACATCAGGTCTCCTTAAGTTGACGAATAAAGCCCCGCCCGGCGGAGAGGCTTTCCCCGCCGGGCAGATATAGCTTATTTCTTGTCGTCAACCACCTCGAAATCGGCGTCGATAGGGCCGTCGGATTTCTTTTGCTCCTCGGGTCCGGGCTCTTCGGGACGGTATTCTTCCTGCTGGAAGCCCTGCGCGTTGGGATCGAATCCCGCTCCGCCAGCCTGTTGCTGCTGGGCTTGCGAGTAAATGATCTCGCCCAGGTGCTGGGCCTTCTTGGCCAGGTTTTCCTTGATGGATTCCAGTTCGGAGGCCTCGGTGGCCTTTTCCATCCTATCTTTGGCGGATTTGAGTTCTTCCTCCAGTTCGCTCTTCTCGGCGGGAGAAAGCTTGTCGCCATAGTCTTTCAGGCTTTTTTCTGTGCCAAAGATCAGGCTGTCCAGTTCGTTTTTCGCGGTGATGAAGTCCTGGCGTTTTTTATCTTCGTCGGCGTGCATCTCGGCGTCTTTGATCATGCGTTCGATGTCATCCTTGCTGATGTTTCCGGCGCGGTCGATCACGATCGACTGTTCCTTGCCGGTGCCCTTGTCCTTGGCGGAAACGTGCAGCAGGCCGTTGGCGTCGATGTCGAAGGTCACTTCGATCTGCGGGACTCCGCGCGGCGCGGAGGGTATCCCCACCAGGTCAAAGCGGCCAAGGGCCTTGTTGTCCTGCGCCATGGGCCGTTCGCCCTGCAGGACATGGATAGTCACAGCCGTCTGGTTGTCCGCGGCGGTCGAGAAGATCTGGCTTTTCTTGGTCGGGATCGTGGTGTTGCGCGGAATCAGCGCGGTCAAAACTCCGCCCAGGGTCTCGATTCCCAGGGTGAGCGGCGTGACGTCGAGCAGCAGAACTTCGCTGACCTTGTCGTCTCCGGAAAGGATAGCGCCCTGGATCGAGGCTCCGATGGCCACCACTTCATCCGGATTGAGGCTGCGGTTGGGTTTCTTGCCGAAGAATTTTTCCACTGCGTCCTGCACCGCGGGTGTGCGCGTGCTGCCGCCGACCAAAAGAACTTCCTGAATGTCGGATGCGCTCAGTTTGGCGTCGTTCAAGGCCTGGCGGCAAGGCCCAAGGGTCCGTTGCACCAGATCTTCGGTCATGCGGTTGAACTCGGCCAGGCTTAGATCCAGGTTGAGGTGCTTGGGCCCGGTCGCGTCGGCCGTGATGAAGGGCAGGTTGATGTTGGTCGTCTGCGTGCCGGAAAGTTCGATCTTGGCCTTTTCGGCGGCTTCGCGCAGGCGCTGCATCGCCATCGGATCGCGTGAAAGATCCATGCCTTCGGTCTTTTTGAATTGCTCGAGGATCCAGTCCATGATGCGCTTGTCAAAGTCGTCTCCGCCCAGATGCGTGTCGCCGTTGGTGGAAAGCACTTCCACGACGCCCTGCGAAATGTCCAGGATAGAGATGTCGAATGTGCCGCCGCCGAGGTCATAGACCGCGACCTTCTGCTCTTTCTTGTTTTCCATGCCGTAGGCCAATGCGGCCGCGGTAGGCTCGTTGATGATGCGTTTCACGTCCAGCCCGGCGATCTTGCCGGCGTCTTTGGTGGCCTGGCGCTGGTCGTCGTTGAAATAGGCCGGCACCGTGATGACGGCTTCCGTGACTTTCTGGCCCAGATAGGCTTCCGCGGTTTCCTTCATCTTGGTCAGCACCATTGCCGAAATTTCCTGCGGTGTGAAATCCTTTTTGTCCACGTCGATGTGCACCGCGGCCTGGCCTTTGAGGCCGGAGGTTACTTTGAACGGCACTTGCTGGATCTCGGAGCCCACTTCATTAAAAGCGCGCCCCATGAAACGCTTGATCGAAAACACCGTGTTGGTGGGGTTGGTAACGGCCTGGCGCTTAGCCAATTGGCCCACCAGGCGTTGCCCGTCTTTCGTAAAACCCACCACCGACGGCGTAGTGCGGCTTCCCTCCGCGTTTGTGATCACCACCGGCTTGCCGCCTTCCACGACGGCTACGCACGAGTTGGTGGTTCCCAAGTCTATACCGATTATTTTTCCCATTTTTTCCTCCATGGTACTCGAATTATCATTACTGTACTTTGATCTCTATGATGTCGGAACCGTTGCCGCCCTTGCTTATTTCATCTGTTTCGGGCTGGCCTTGCGGTTCCTCGTTGTTATCTTCTATTTTACCGGATGAGACGGCTACCCGCACCGGACGCAGGATCTTGCCATGCATCGTGTAGCCGTTTTGGATTATGGCGGCCACGGTGTTTTCGTCATACTCGCTGGGAATGTGCGCCAAAGCGTCGTGCAGCGCGGGATCGAACTCCTTTCCCAAGGCCTCGATCTTTTGCACCCCTTCCTTTTCCAGGACCGAGCGCAGTTGCTTTTCGATCATCAGCACGCCTTTGAAAAAGCCCTCTTCCAGCTTGGCAGGCTCGACCTGCAGCAGGGCGCGTTCGAAGTTGTCGGCGACGTCGCAGACCTCGAGGGCCAGTTTTTGCGTGGCGAGCTTGATCCAGTCGCTCTTTTCCTCGTTGCTGCGGCGGCGGAAGTTCTCAAATTCCGCCATGCTGCGCAGGTATTTGTCCTTCCATTCCGCGCAGTCCTTTTCCAGTCCATCTATCTTGAGCCGCAGTTCCTCTTCCCGGCCGGCTTTTCCAGCCTCAATGGAGCTTTCCTGCAACTCCTCTGATTCTTCTTCATAGGCTCTTTTTTCCATATCTTCGGTCAGTTTTTCGGTTTTCTTTTTCATCTAGAGTCTTCTCCTATTTGGCCACCATCATGCCCTTGCGGGTGGTTTCGGTGATCGTGTTAGTAATGTCACGGATCAGCGGGATCAACCGGCGGTATTCGGTGCGGACGGGAGCCACGACACCCAGGTAGCCCGGAATGCCGAAAACCTCGTAACGCCCGTAGATCAGGCAAAAACCCGACCATTCCGGGACGTCGAAATCCTCGCCCATCAGCACCTTGACCCCAGCCCCGTCATCGAAACTGCGCATGAGCTTAATGATGTGGTCCTGGCGCTGCAGCAAGTTCATGAAACTCAGCATGTTGCGTTTGGAATCGAACTCCGGCTGCTCCAGGAAATTGATGCTGCCGTCGTAATGGATGAAGAAGTCACTGATATCCATGAAAGCCTTGTGCAGTTCGCGCAGGAACATGCTCACCAGGGCGTTGTCCTTGTACATGTTCTCGCGCATTTCCACCAAAACGCGGTTGGCGATGTCATAGATGCGCAGGCCGACCAGTTCGTCGTTCAGATAGCGCACCAGACGCTTCAACTGGCCTTCGGTAAAGTCATAATCCAGTTTCATCACCACGGTCTTGTCCAACCCGGAATCCAGGCTCATCACGAAGATGTATTTGCGCTGGCCGATCGGAAAGACCTCCAGCTTGTCCAGAAAGCCGTTGGATACCTCGGGTTCGACCACGAAACTCAGTTGGTCGGTCTCCTTGGCCAGCATCTGCATGATGTAATGCAAAGCCAGCGGAGTGTCCTTATAATGCTGGATCAGCAATTCGCGCAAAAGTTCCATGTCCTTGTAGGAAACGTTGGCGTGTTCCGGCTCGATCGCTTTCAGATAGGACCTGTAACCGTGCAACGTGGGCACCCGCCCCGCCGATGTGTGCGGCTGATGGATCAGATTGAGCTTTTCCAGCTTCATCAGATCCAGGCGCAAAGTGGCCGAACTCACGCCCTGGAAGTATGTTTCATTCAGGATGCGTGAGGAAACTGGCTCATTGCTGCTGATGTATTCATCCACCAGCACGGTCAGTATTTTATTGGCTCGGAGCTGGTTTTTCTTCATTCGGTATCACCATTCGGCATTGTTATTTTAGCACTCGCATTAAAGACCTGCTAATCAAGAGACAAACTAATCGACTCGAGAAAATTGTCAATCGAAAAGTGAGACTGCTAAGTTTTTCCTCCCTGACGCGTTGCAACCTGGGAACACATCGTCCCGGCCAGCCTTACGGGGTCAGTACTTCCGGGATAGAGGCCAAATCTGCCTCCCGCCCCGGCAAATATACCAAATTACAGATAAGGCTTGACACAATCCCGCCCCGAATAAAAGGAAAAATATCAACTTAGGGACGGAACACGATGGATTTCAACTTTACTATCCGCTTTGGCAATCCCAACCGGCCGGAACTGCGCCAGGCGCGGGAATACGCCTCCAAATTCCGGAAGTTCACCCCGGCCAGGGAGGGAGCGCCATTCAACCTGGTGGAAACGGACAACCACGAGGCATTGGAAAAACTCGGCGCCTTGGAAAACTTGCTGGAAACGATCCGGGATTGGGACAGCGCCCGGGTGATCCAGGGAGTTACAGAACTCACCCCGGCGGATTTTCACCTGGAGCGGAAGCAAGAGGTGCTCGCCTGCCACCGTAAATACCTGGAGGCAGACGACCAAAACACTTATTGCGATGATAAAAGCCCCGACTGCTGGGGCTGTCGCCTGCTCAAGGGCGCCATCCTGCGCCACGAAAAATCCACTTACGACAAAAACGCCAGATACTGGTACCAATTCGGCACTTTTACGGACGCCAACACCTGGCGCATCAACAAAGAGGCGCTGACCGCGTCCCTCGAAGATATAGTCCAAAAAAAGGGCATCGATTTTTGCCCCGTGTTCCAGTACGTCTTTTTCCGGCGCTACGTGGCCGCCCTGCCTCTGATGGTCCATCTGGCCGGCAACCGCGACTGGGAGCTTGTTTATAAGGAAGATTCCCTGGACGGCGCCAAACGCTGGCATCCCTTCGGAATCAGCCATCGCAACCCTTCTGATGGGGCCGGGGAGGAGGGCGCCCAACCCGGAGGCCCAGAAAGCGAAAGCTGGCTGGGTCCGAAGAAGAAAACGGGATCATCCAGCGACGCCCAGAACCTGCGCTACGTTCCCGAAACCAGCTTCGCCGACATCGGCGGCGTGGACGAGATCATCCAAAACATCCGCATCATGATCGAACTGCCGATCGTCAAGCCCCAACTTTTTGCCTACCTGGGCGTCAAACCCTACCGCGGAGTGCTGCTCTGGGGCGATCCCGGCAACGGCAAAACCCTCATCGCCAGGGCTATCGCCCATGAAGTCAACGCTCATTTCATTCCGGTGGCCGGACCGGACATCCTCAACAAAAACTTCGGCCAGTCGGAAAAAAACCTGCGCGACATTTTCGAAGAGGCGAGGCAATTCCAGCCCGCGGTGGTTTTCATCGACGAGATCGATTCCATCGCCCAGACCCGCCTTTCCGGCGAATCGGCAAAATGGTACGCCACCGTGGTCAACCAGCTGATGAGCCTGATGGACGGGATCCGGGAATACGGAAACGTCACGATCCTGGCCACCACCAACCGGCCTGATCTGCTCGACGCGGCACTCTTGCGGCCGGGACGTTTCGATTATAAACTAGAGATCAAAAAGCCCAATCTGCCTGGCTGCAAAAGGGTGCTGGAGATCGCCACCCGGGACATGCCGCTGGCCGACGACGTCGATCTCTTCGCTTTTTCGGAACAGGTGGTGGGCTATTCCGCCGCCGAGATCACCTTCCTGGCCAAGGAAGCTGCCATGGTCGCGCTGCGTAAGGCCGTCGAGTCCAAAACCGTCAGCTACAAAGATGACCCTAACGAGGATTATTCCTTCCTCAGGATCAGCATGTCCGACCTGAAAACCGCCCTACACCTTCTGAAATGGAACCGCCGCTACGTAAACCTGACCTACTCGCTCAAGGATAAAAAGCTGACCTGACCGGGCGGAGGCTGATTGATAATCTCCGGGCAAGATATCTCTTGACAGATATATTGTATCCAAATAATATGGTCTCAGTAGAGTGATAAACACCGATAATCCGGGAGGAAAAAATGAGCGTCACATCCGCTGAAGCCGCACTGCTGGGCCTTCTTTGCGAAGGAGACAAGCACCCCTATCAGATCGAAAAGGATGTCCAGTTCCGCGATATGCGCTTCTGGACAGAACTTTCGACTTCCACCATCTACAAGACCCTGGTCCGCCTCGAAAAAATGGACCTGCTGGAATCCGTTACCGAGATCAGCGAGCAGAACCGCGCCCGCAAAGTTTACCGGATCACGCCCGAGGGCAGGGAAGACTTTCAGGACGCGCTGCGCGAGCTTTTAAGAGAGCCCGAACACCTGCGTTGGCAGGCCGACGTCGCCTTCTACAACCTGGGCGCGCTGGAAACCAGCGAACAGCTGGAACTTTTATCATCTTACAAAACCGCCCTGGAAAAAGCGGTAACTGAATTCCGCGAGCTGGAAAAGTTCATGCTGGACATGCAATGCCCCGTCCAGCATGTCAGCATCGCCCGCCGCTGGACTTTCCTGGCCGAAGGGGAGATCCGCTGGGTTGACGATTTCATCGGAAGATTGCAGTAAACGCCTTGCTCAGGCGAATCAAATCGCGTATTAGTGAAAAAGATCTTCTCTATCAGACTAATTGAGCGAGCGCCGGAGGTGCGAAAGACCATAGCCGGGGGTGTGAGTCCCCGGAAAAGCGGGATAGGTAAGCAGTTTCTCATCAGCCCCTCTCTACCCGAATCCGATCCGGGCTCCGCAGGATCGGATTCGGGTGGGGAGGGGCTTTTTTAGCGTAATTTGAGATCTCAATTAACCGGGGGTTCACACCCCCGGCTATGATCTTTGGCTCTTGTTCATTTATGGCGGGTATCTTTAGCCTCTGGAGTTGTCGTTCCAGCGTAGGTGTCCCTTGTCATCCCAGCGC
>Ga0116157_10001199_pt1 | contig 26363 bp, 22 predicted proteins | sample AD_UKC048_MetaG_FD_89882 | JGI IMG/M metagenome (GOLD analysis project Ga0116157, IMG submission 89882) | Active sludge microbial communities of municipal wastewater-treating anaerobic digesters from USA - AD_UKC048_MetaG | ecosystem: Engineered > Bioreactor > Anaerobic > Digestate | place: USA... | reverse complement strand
TCAACAAACTGGAAACGGCTCAAGCGCAAGACGATAGCGTACAAGATTTTTTTGAGCAGCTGATAAAGAAAGAGGAAATAGCCGCATGAACACTGCAACTTTTATGACCCAACCGATTAACACCAACGCCACTGCTACCAACGGGCAAAACTTTAACCAAGCCGCACAGCAACAATCATTGCGCGCTTGTGTTGAGCAAGCAATGGAAAATTATTTCAAACATTTAGATGGCCAATCGGTTAGCGATGTTTACGAAATGGTAATGGCTGAGGTTGAAGCACCTATGCTTGAAATCGTGTTGAAATACACGCGTCACAACCAAACTCGCGCTGCACAAGTATTGGGTTTAAACCGTGGCACTTTGCGTAAAAAGTTAAAGCAATACGGCTTACTGTAATTATCGCGGGCGACATTATCGCCACATATAAAAAAGGGGTGGCAATTCGTTTCCACCCCTTTTTTGTTTTTAAGATTTCCATTTCACTTCTTCGTTTAGGGAGACTCTCGCATGAGCAACGCAACTGATCTTGTAGCAGTAAAACGCGCGCTGATTAGCGTTTCAGATAAAACCGGTATTGTTGAATTCGCGCAGGCGCTTAATGCGCAAGGCGTAGAAATTTTATCCACCGGCGGCACCTTTAAATTATTGACTGAAAACAAGATTCCTGCGATTGAAGTCTCTGACTACACCGGCTTCCCGGAAATGATGGATGGCCGCGTAAAAACCTTACACCCCAAAATTCACGGCGGTATTCTTGCACGCCGCGGTATTGATAATGCCGTGATGCAAGAACACGGCATCAACAATATCGATATGGTGGTAGTAAACCTCTACCCCTTCGAAAAAACCGTCGCCAATAAAGATTGTTCATTAGAAGACGCCGTAGAAAATATTGATATCGGTGGCCCAACCATGGTTCGCGCTGCGGCAAAAAATCACGCACATGTGAATATTGTTGTTAACGCTTCTGACTACGCAAAAATTTTAGCTGAATTAAACGCTAACAATGGCGCGACATCTTTAAAGACCCGTTTTGATTTAGCCATTAAAGCCTACGAGCACACCGCCGCTTATGACGGTGCTATCGCCAATTATTTTGGTCGTATGGTTGAAGGTGGCAGCGCTGATTTCCCGCGCACCTTCAACACTCAATTTATCAAAGCGCAAGAAATGCGCTACGGTGAAAACCCACATCAAAAAGCCGCGTTCTATGTGGAAAAGAATCCACAAGAAGTGGGTATTGCTTCTGCAAAACAATTGCAAGGTAAAGAGCTTTCTTACAACAACGTTGCCGATACAGATGCAGCATTGGAAACCGTAAAAACCTTTAGCGAGCCAGCATGCGTTATTGTTAAACACGCGAACCCGTGCGGTGTTGCTGTTGCAGAATCCATTAAACACGCATATGACTTAGCTTACTCAACTGATAGCGAATCAGCTTTCGGTGGCATCATTGCATTCAACCGCGAATTGGATGCTGAAACCGCTAAAGCGATTGTTGAGCGTCAATTTGTTGAAGTTATTATTGCTCCAAGTATTTCTGCTGAAGCGATCGAAATTGTGAAAACCAAACAAAATGTTCGCTTATTGGCAACCGGCGAATGGGCCACTGCTAACAAGAACGGTGTAAAAGTTAAAGGCTTGGATTACAAAAGAGTGAATGGCGGCTTGTTAGTACAAGATCGCGACGACGGCATCATCACTGAAAGCGATTTAAAAATCGTGACCAAGCGCGCACCTACTGCAGCAGAAATTCAGGATTTGTTGTTCGCCTGGAAAGTCGCCAAGTTTGTGAAATCTAACGCAATTATTTACGCAAAAAACAAACACACCATCGGTGTTGGCGCTGGCCAAATGAGCCGCGTAAATTCTGCGCGTATCGCAGCCATTAAAGCGGAACATGCAGGTTTGCAAGTTGCTGGTTCAGTGATGGCTTCTGATGCATTCTTCCCCTTCCGCGATGGTATTGATAACGCAGCCAACGTTGGTATTGCCGCAGTCATTCAACCAGGCGGTTCAATGCGCGATGAAGAAGTTATTGCCGCAGCCGATGAACACGGCATGGCGATGGTGTTTACCGGTATGCGTCACTTTAGGCATTAATTATTCTTCGTGACTTTGTAGGTTGGTGGTGAGCTTGCGAACCCCAACAGTGGTTACGGATACATAGTCATGTTGGGGTTCGGTCCTCACCCCAACCTACGCAAACGACACATAAAGATAGAAAATTTATGAACATATTAATCATCGGCAGCGGCGGCCGCGAACACGCCCTCGCGTGGAAAGCTGCACAAAGCAAACAAGTTGAAAAAGTATTTGTTGCACCCGGCAATGCGGGTACGGCACTTGAAGCAAGCGTTGAAAATGTCGCCATTGATATTTTAGATTTCGCCAAGCTCGCTGAATTTGTACAAAACAACGGTGTGGGTTTAACCATCATTGGCCCAGAAGTTCCATTAGTCGCCGGCGTGGTTGATTATTTTAATGAGCGCAAACTGCCCTGCTTCGGCCCCACTAAAGGTGCTGCGCAATTGGAAGGCTCTAAAGCCTTTACCAAAGACTTTTTAGCGCGCCACAAAATCCCTACTGGCGATTACCAAAACTTCACTGAAGTTGAACCTGCACTCGCTTACCTTCGCGAGAAAGGTGCTCCTATCGTAATCAAAGCCGATGGTCTTGCTGCAGGCAAAGGCGTAATCGTTGCGGAAACTTTACAGCAAGCAGAAGACGCTGTGCGCGATATGCTTTCTGGTAATGCCTTTGGCGATGCCGGTTGCCGCGTAGTGATCGAAGAATTTTTAGCCGGCGAAGAAGCCAGCTTTATTGTGATGGTAGATGGTAAAAATATTCTACCCATGGCCACCAGCCAAGATCACAAACGCGTTGGCGATGGCGACACTGGTCCCAACACTGGCGGTATGGGTGCTTACTCACCAGCCCCCGTTGTAACGCAAGAAATTCACGACCGCGTTATTAAAGAAATTATTCGCCCCACAGTTGACGGTATGGCCGCTGAAGGAAATACCTATACCGGTTTTCTGTATGCAGGCTTGATGATTAGCGATGCAGGTGTACCCAAAATCATTGAATACAATTGCCGCTTTGGCGACCCTGAAACCCAACCGATTATGTTGCGCCTGCAATCTGATTTGGTAGAACTTTGTTTAGCCGCGCTTAAAGGCGATTTGGATAAAGTTACTGCCGAATGGGATTCACGTGCATCTATCGGCGTTGTACTCGCTGCAGGTGGCTACCCAGATGCCTACAACAAAGGCGATGTCATTTCTGGTTTGCCCACTACTGAAGTTGCAGGCCAAAAAGTATTTCACGCAGGTACGGCATCAAAAGATGGCAATACAGTAACCAATGGCGGCCGCGTACTTTGCGCAACAGCCCTAGGTAACACTGTGTTAGAAGCGCAACAAACTGCATACGAACTTGCAAAAAAAATCAGCTGGAACGGCATGTTTTATCGCAATGATATTGCTTACCGTGCAATCGCTCGTGAGCAAGCGAAGTAATCGTTTTAGTTCCTTACTCTCAACAACTAGCCCGTAAAGAACAAGGCATTTTGCAGGACTTCAAGCCTGTATTTGAGCCTTGCTGTTTACGGGCTAGTTGCTTTTCTGCTCAAAATATTACGTTTATCACCTTTTAATCTTTTTATAGTATAAAAGTATTAATGCCTATCGTTCTGTGTAATTATCCTGCTCAGCTGATGCGTGAGTATTAAATACGCACCGCACCCGCTAAAAAATCGGCAAACACACTGTCTTACCGGTCATGCAGTGAGACGGAATAACAGGAGACCAATAATGATGATCACAACTCTTCGTAAAACCCATTTTAACCGCTTGGCCAGCGCCTTTGTTCTGGGCGTAGCGGCACTCGGCTGTAGCTTGGCAACATCCGTTTTCGCACAAAATGATGTAATGACCCCCATTGCGGTTCCCGCGCAGCCAACCGCTATCGAGCTAGGTACCGGCGAACTACCCGGTGCAACGGTTAAGGAATCTTGGCATACGCAATACGGCAGCACTTTTGTGCGCAACGTTACCGTAGCGACCTTAACACCCTTTTTTCCAGCAACAGGTAAAGCGACAGGCGCTGCCGTCATAGTCGCGCCCGGCGGTGGTTTTCGCACACTCTCAATGAGCAACGAAGGTTGGGATGTTGCAAAGGCGCTTGCCGACAAAGGCATAACGGCGTTCGTTCTCAAATATCGCCTTAAGCAAACGCCCGCCACCATGGCTGATTTTGAGCGCTCAATGGCCGAAATGTTTTCGGGCGCCGCTCGCGCTAATCGCCCTCTTGCACAACAAGACCCTGCGGTAGAATTCGCAGCGCAAATTGCAGATGCACGCGCGGCTTTTGCATTGGTGCGCAAGCGTGCCAAAGAATGGCAAGTTGATGCTGATCGCGTAGGTATGATCGGTTTCTCTGCAGGTGCAATGCTTACGATTTCGACCACACTGTATGGCAAAGACGCAAAACCAGCGTTCATCGGCGATATCTATGGCCCATTAGCCAAAGTTGATGTGCCCGCAGACGCACCACCACTCTTTATCGGTTTAGCCGCAGACGATCCATTCTTTGCGAATGCAGGATATGGATTGATTGATAGTTGGCGCGCCGCTAAACGCCCAGTGGAATTCCACTTGTTTGAACAAGGTGGACACGGCTTTGGTATGTACCCAAAAACGACGACCAGCACAGGTTGGTTCGATAGCTTTATTCGCTGGCTCGACATGCATGGTTATTTGAAGCCAAAAGCTTAATTAAAAAATGCTTGTTGTAAAAAAGGCGATGCATTTCTGCATCGCCTTTTTTATTGTCTAAACAATAACTTTTTAACTTACCAATTCCAGTTAAGACCCAACTTCACTGTACGAGTTGAACCCGTAATGCTGTTATTAGGCTTACCAAAGTTTGCAGGTAGATCTTCGCCCGCACCACCAAACCAGTTTTCATATCCATCGTGATTGAACGTATTAAACAAGTTCAATACATCCAAGCGAACAGTCATGTTACTGTCTTGCACCCAAGTACCGGTTTGAATTGTTTTACTGAAAGCAATATCAAATGTTTTATAGGTAAATGCGCCTTTTGGTACGAAGGTATTAAATCTACATGCATTCCAACCCGCACGGCAATCAGTGCCGTAATAAGTTTGATCTGTTTGCAAGTTTAATTTTGCAGAAAAATCAACTTCAAGCGGTAAAGTCACAATCGTAGTGGCCACTAAGCGATGATTAGGCACCTTATTCGCTGGATGCATTCCATAATCATCCAGAGTTGGGTAATCCAACGCAAAAACTTCTCCTGACTCACGATTGGTTTCTGGGTTGGTATATGTATAGGCAATTGCCAAGCCCCAATCAGAACCTTCTTTCGGCTTTTCTAATTTCACATAAAGTGAATTCGCTTTAGTTTCTATTCCATTGTCCCCGATAATGGTCGCGCCAAATCCGGGAATACCAAAGCCCCAAGGCGCACCCCAACTAGCACCCTTGTCAAAAAAGCTGCCATCATCACGACGATTCGCCAAACGCCACGCAAATCCATCCTTACTCTCAATACGAGACAAACTAACTTCGCCTTTCCACTCATCACCAAGATTGCCGCGCACGCCCAAACTGAATTGATCTGAGTAAGGCGTTTTCAAATTGTTATTAATCATAAACACTTCACGACCTGCGCCCTTATTACCGGTCTGCAATTGAGCTAAGCCCGCACGTGTTAAGTATTTCGGATCCCACACAATACAATTTGCACCAGAGCACGGATGCGAAGGATCTCCAGTTTGGAACAATGCCTCATAGGTTGGGAATGTTGCTTTGGTAGTTTCCAATTGCAAATTATCAAAAAGGTTTCTGTCAAACGCACGCCCAACACCACCAAAGAAAGTTATATCGTGCTCATCATTTAATTTATAACTAAAGCCTATGCGTGGCTGCCATGCATCTTTAAACGCATTACGATTATTTCCAGTACTGACATAATCATTGATATCTAAGTCAGATTTTTTAATTCCAACCCAATTAGGAATACCCGCTAACACATCTTTTGGCGTTTTATACTCCAGAAAACTATCTGACTCTTCATAATCCCAACGCAAGCCTGCATTTACCGTTAGGTTATCTGTTGCAGTCCATTCGTCCTGCAAATAAATACCAAACTGCATATTGTCTGCTTCGGCAGAACCATCGCCAATACCTGCAAGCGGTGCACCCCAAGTCACTGTGAAGGGCGTTGTGCCAGTAGGATCGTATTGAACGTTGTATTCAAATTGCGGGTTGTAAGGTTGCTGTTCTTTTGCATGCAAACTAATGGATTTATATTTCACACCGGTTTTAATGGTGTGACCTGGAATTGCTAAGTATGTGAAATCTTCCTGCAGCCCCCAACCAGATTGACCCTTATCTTGATAATCTCGGCCGCCACCCACATTCAAAATACCTTGCCCGCCACCATTGGAATATTTAGCACCATTGCCAATAGAATGTGGACGCGGATTCCAACTGTTATCCTCATAAAGTAAATGAGCGTCGTTAATCCAATTGTCAGTACGCCAGTTATGGCTTAAATCTATGCGCGTTTCGTCGTTCTTTTTATCCGTACCATAAGCCACTGTATTAATACCACCAATACCTGTCAGCTCAGTCTCCTTACGAATTTTTGCGCTTAACTCTATTTTTTGTTCTTCGGAAATTAAATAATCCAACTTCCCAAAGTATAAATCCTCTTTAAAATCAGCAGAGCGACCGCCTACTTGCAATTGAAGATTGGCTGGAAGATCAGAAACACTTACGCCGCCCTGAGGAATAATATCCTTAGGGTCAGCATTGTTTTTTCCTTCGTAAGCAAAGAAGAAATGCATTTTATCTTTAATGATCGGGCCACCCACATTAAAGCCAAATTGTTTTTGCTGGCTCTCTACTTTTTCACCATTGCCTTCTGATGGGCGAGGTTTACGCATGCCCTCATCGGTGTAATCTACAAATACGCTACCATGGAACTCGTTAGTACCTGATTTAGTCACTGCAACAATCGCAGCACTACTTAACTGATCGTATTCAGCAGAATAGTTCTGGGTGATAACTTTATATTCACCAATAGCAGATTGTGGGAATGGGTTACCACGGCTGGAGTCTTGCCCAGATACACCACCTTTTAAAACATAATTTTTCTGACCCACGCCATCAATAAATACATTAATGGCATCTGGGCTTTGCGCTCCACCTTTAATACTCGTGCTGCCGTCACCAGCCTGATTAAATTGCACGCCAGGCGCCAAATCGGCAAAGGCCAAAAAATTACGCGTGTTTTGTGGGAGCTTATTAATTTGCTCAAGTGAAACGTTGGTGCCAATTTCACCACCGCTGCTTTTTATTTTTAGTTGCGAACCAACAATAATGATTTCATCAACTTTATCAGTGTTAGTTATAGGCTTGGCAATATTGAAATCTAGAGAAACCGATTGGCCAACTTTTAATACCAGCGCCTCTGGTGATTTACCAGCGGTATCTTGCAAAAATATTTGATAGTTACCCGGGGCTAAACCCTTAAAGGTGTAGGAGCCATCTTTTTGAGTAACTGCGCGAAAGGTATAACCGTTATCAACATTTTTGGCGATAACTTCAACACCGGGTTGCGGTTGTAGCTGAGCGGCAATAATACCCTGAACACTTGCACTACCGATTTGTGCTGCGACCGTTTGCGTAAGTAAAGATAAACCAATAGCACCGATAAATGAGGTTAGAATTTTTTTGGAAAATAGAATTTGATGTGTTTTGCTGTTCATAGCTTTTCCTTTTAATTTGTTATCAAATTATCATAGCCACACCTGATAGCCACCTTTGATTCTAGCGGATTAAATATTAGATACGCAATTTTTAATCGGTAGCTTACTTTTGGTAACAATCACGAAGAGGAGATTGATGCGCTTCACAAAAAAATGACGCCATAATCATCATTAAAGAAGGAGGCATGTGAAGTGTTTAACGCACGCAAAGGAAAATTATAAAACCACTTCTGTAGTTTCAAGCGCAACCACAATTTTTTCGCCATCCCAAATATATTCATAATGAGTGGTTTGAATAATGTCTTTGATCACGCTGGGGGAGAACAATGCGTAGCAGGTTTTGGTAGCCAAGCGCACAGAGGTATAGGTTAGGCCTGCATCATTATTAATTTTTAAAGAAGCGCCCAACTGCTGCGAGATTGAATAATTATCTTTGTTGTAGCACTCATGCTCTTTAAAAGCATCGCCGCGAATATCGCGCAAGCTCGCGGTAAATTGCGTTTTTAAGCAACGCATGCTTAAGCGATCAAACTTTAACCCCGTTATGCCAGAAAAATAATTCTGCTGATGGTGTCGAGTTTCAGCGATTGCAGCTTGTACATCTTCAGCAGCGTAATAAACACCGAAGTCACCATTTGAGAAACGCGACCCCGCTGGATTTAAATGTACAAAAGGGCCTAATGCATAGTTGCAACCGCGAATACCATAAGGGCGCTCTTGCGCAGGCACACGATTTAAATTACCAACTTCATTGCGAATGCGAGGATTGGTGAGTTCTTGAATAGCAAAAAGAATTTCAAACTCTTCGTGATTGGCAACATCATCAAACAGTGATTTAGGCGGATACTTGCTGGGGATTAATCGATAGGCCGTTTGATTAAAAAATGTCACCTGAGGAATAGACTTAATATCCATTTATCATTAATTCCCTATTTGCCTCAGGCAAATTGTCCATCGCGAATCGCATCCAAATGGCGATGCACTTCATAGAGCGCACTCATCAACCCTGAGCTTAAAATCTCCATAGGCGCTTTGCCATTGAAGAAAGCATTTTTATTGGGCATGCGCAAAAAACCGTATTGGTTTTCTGGGTTCTCAAAGAGGATACGCAATACCGCATGAATATTTAGCAGGTAGCTAATGCGCTCTAACAAATCGGGCGATAGCCGTGCACTAGCGGGAGCCACTTGGTATTTATGCAGGGTAGAACGCCCAACGCCCAACAGCGCCATTTTCTCTTTTTCTGAGCAGTTCCACTTATCCATAATATTCAGTGCTGTACCCACGGCTGCTTGAGCAGCGTGTGCGGGTAAAGTTTGAGCGAGCGCAATCATAATGTACCCCCAGCTGTGATTGTTAAGCTTGAAAGATATTGGGCTTAAACCGCCAAGATGCACGAAACAAGAACCTATACCGGATTAGCCATTAAATCCATAATAGTACATTTTTTCAATTAATGTCCATATAAATACATTAAATACCATAGAGCTTATGAACTCAATATTTTGGTGACGATCTCTGCACCAGGCACTTGAGCAGCCACCAGCAGCATGATCATCGCGATAAAGGCGAGCGTGACCGCCAAGTACCACACTAAAGAAAACCAGATACCGTAGGTCTTGAGGGGTGTCATATCCGCCGAGATAGGCATAGACCAGTTGGTGATGATATCCACCACACCAATCACAATAAAGAAGCACAGGAAGTAGAACCCAAATGCCCATGCGGCATAGAGGCAAACAGCGGATATCCCCAAAAATAGAAATAGTGCAACTTGATTACGGCGCGAAAAAACCAAGGCTTTAACCACTTGGCCGCCATCCAAAGGGTGAATGGGTAAAAGGTTGAACAAATTGAGCAACGCACTGGTCGCCGCAACCAAGCCACAAAAGTGACTGCCGGTAACTAAGAAGATTACGAAAAAAATCGCGGTCATGATCAACCCATAAACCGGCCCCATCATCGAGATATACAGCGATTCCCATTGGGTTTTAGCCTTTTCGCCAACCGCAATGCCGCCCAAAAAAGGGATCAAATAAAAGCCTTTGGTGGGAATACCGAATTTTTTCATGGCGCGTACATGACCATATTCATGGAACATGAGTACAGCAACCAAGGCCAGCGCGAACTCAACAGTAAAGATCACGCTGTAAACGGCTACCGAAGCTGCAACAAGCGCTACCTTCACCACTTTCACAGTTTGGAATAATTTTAAGGCGATTCCACCCAATACAATAAAATTGATTTGACGCCCCTTTGCCAATGAAGCCTTACCTTCGCTTGCACTAGATACCATAAGTTTGGCCGGTTCGCTCAGCTCCGTCTCACCGGCAATAGGTTCAGAACTGCTTGGCTGCAAATGATAGTGCGCCGATTGTGATTGAGGGTTAATGCTAAAGCTCAACTGAGACCGGCCAAACTGAGCATCCTCAAACACATGCACGCTGGTTGAATCGCCCAAGGGTTTTACCGACATAAGTGTTTGATCAATAAACAAACGTTCCAAACGCAAGTCAAAATCCAGTACCACTGCAAAATGACGCCCTTGAGCATCAAACGAAAACAATTCCATAAACCATCTACTCTATTTTAATCAGCAATAATCAGGCGCAGGCCTTACAATAGCGCCCATTATGCCCTGTAAACAAAAGGTTAAACATGATTAACATTGGTCAAATGAATCGCCTGCGCGTGATTAAACAAGTCGATTTCGGTCTATTTTTGGATGGCGATAAATACGGCAATATTTTGTTGCCGAAACGCTACGTTCCCACCGGCGTTAGCATTGGCGATGAACTGGGCGTGTTCATTTATTTGGATTCCGACGACTGTATTATCGCCACCACCCTCACGCCAAAAGTGATGGTTGGCCAATGTGCGCATTTAGAAGTAAAAGAAGTTAACGCCGTGGGCGCATTTTTAGATTGGGGCTTGCCGAAAGATTTACTCGTACCCTACAACGAACAGCTTAAACCGATGGAAGCGGGCAATAGTTATGTGGTGTGCGTGTATTTAGACCCGCATACATCGCGCATTACCGCATCGTCTCGATTGAGCCATCACTTAGAAGAACGCGCGAGCGATTTAAAAGTACAGCAAGAAGTAGATTTAATTATTTGCGGCCGCACAGAATTAGGTTTTAAAGCCGTTATCAACCACACCCATTTAGGTTTAGTGTTTCGCGATAACGCACCACGCACCCTACTCTACGGCGAAAAATTAAAAGGCTTTATTAAAGAAATTCGCCCCGACCGAAAAATTGGTTTAAGCCTACAGCCCGCAAACAGCGTTGTACGCGATCAACTCACCGATATTATTTTGGATCACTTAAAAGCCAACGGCGGCGAATCAACGCTTACCGATAAAAGTGAACCAGAAGAAATTTATTTCCAATACAAAGTCAGCAAAGGCATTTATAAAAATGCATTGAGCAAGCTTTATAAAGAGCGGAAGATTTTGATTACGAAAGAGAAGATTACGTTGGTGTAACGAGGCGTTAAAAGCACAATAGCGTTATTCATCAAACAAATTTTCGTTTAATCAGGGAGTCGTCATCCTCGCTTGCGGGGATCCAGCTTTTAAAAACTCAAATCAAGAGCTGGATCTCCGCTGCGCGAAGATGACGACTCCCATTTTTAATTTAAGCGAAGCGTAATACATCGAATAAGCTCTAAAACTTGGCACATCTAATCCAAAATACGGCATCCACGCTTCACTTTAGGTGCGCCCCACGCCTCAAATGGCCTTCATAAATCATTAAAATAAATATTATCTTTTCTTCTTTGTTTTTTTGTTGTTGTCTAACGGCCTATTAGACTGCGGCCCTGGTGAAAACTTCGATTTCACCCCTTTTCGAACAGTAGCTGCATCTGGAAAAGCAAGCACCAAATTATCTGTTGCCGACCCAAGTGATTCGCCACACAAGTAAAGCATCAATGAGATATAGCCCTTATCTGTAGCATTCTCCATACCGGTTCCCTTACCATTCTCCTCCACACCATAAAAAGAAAAAGGTAATACGTGTGTATACTGAGACAACACATCCCATAAAACGTCATAGTCACTCTTACCCCATCCAGCCAAACTCAAAAGTTCATCTCTATTTAAAATAGTCAGGTGCTTACCTAGCAAGAGTTCCTTTTGAAGTTTCAAATCAAGAGACATAAACCAAGAATTGCCGTTTAAACGCTTTTTTAGCTCTTCCGCTTGAACAGAAAAAAACTCAAATTGCAAATTATCTTCAGAATTTTTAAAAAGACGAAGTCGTCTATTACAATCATTTAAGTGCATCACATTAATTTTGGCAGACCATGCATCTGGATTTTCAGGTTTTGCAATTACATAATTGAATAGCAAAATCCCCTCTAAAATGGAACGACTATGCCCTGCAACACTACTGAAGCCCCAATGTTCGAAATCTGATCTAACCCATCGACTTTTAGGCACAGCACGAATCAATGAAACAGCATGTCCGCATATACGTGTAAAAATATGTGTTGCAAAACCTAGATGCGGCTCCACTGTTCTGCCGCTAATTTTTTGTCCGACAGCAACAGCTTCACATACGGCCTCGTCGTATGCCTTAAGAAGCTCCGAATAGCTTTCTAAAATATTTTCTACTCCATCAACCGCAATCATTTCCTATCCTTTTTTGCAAAAAAAGTAATAATTTCTTGTTCCATAAGAAATAAATCACTTGCCCTAATATCAAACCCTTACCAACTACCTCAAGAACATCCTGCGAAAAATCGAAAGACCGAGCCAAGTGCGGAAAGTTAATTTAAAAACTCCAAATCACATTTTAATTTTTCGGTTTGTGCTGATACATGGTCATGTTGGGGTTCGTTCCTCACCACCAACCTACAAGGTGCTCCGTAGATTGGTGGTGAGGAACGACAAAAAGCAGGAGCGTATTTTGCACAACCACAGGTTGCCCGCAGGGTGAGCGCCATGGATGGCGCGAATGATCCCCAACATGTTAATCACACCAAACTCTTACTAACCACCTCAAACACATCCTTCGATAAATTCGGTTCAGCCATAATACGTTCAAGCTGTGCTTTCATAAGTGCTTGACGCGCTGCGCCGTATTTTTTCCATTTGGTGAGCGGTGTTAGTAAGCGCGATGCTATTTGTGGGTTTTGTACATTCAATACGATAATTTTATCCGCTAGGAATTTGTAACCATCACCCGCTGCATCATGGAAGTTAATTGCATTGTTGTTGCAGAAACTAGAAACCAAGGCGCGAATTTTGTTGGGGTTTTTACTGTCGTAAGCATTATGAACTTCAAGAGCTTTCACGCGCGCCAAAGTATTAGGCAGGCTGCAAGTTGCTTGTACTGTTAGCCATTGATTAACAACTAAAGACTCATGCTGCCAACGCTCATAAAAATCAGCCAAAGCATTGCCTGATAGCTCTTGCGCCAACGATGCCTCTGCATTCGTTAATTGCGTTAAGGCAGCCATCACATCGGTCATATTGTTAGCGGTTAAATATTGTTGCTCACAAGCGCGAATAGTTTTTTCGTCACCCAACAACATTAAGTATGCAAGAGCGACATTTTTTAAGCTGCGCGCTGCAATAGCATCGGCAGTTGCCGCGTAAGTTTGTTGATGATCGTATGCGATATAAATGCGCTCAAACTCTGTGCGCAATTCAGTAGCGATAATTTTGCGCACAGTAGCGCGGCTGTAATGAATGGCTTCTACATCCACTTCGTCTGCCAGCTCACTCATATAAGCTTCTGAGGGCAAGCTCAGCATATAGGCGACCATGGCTTGATCGAGGCTTTCATCTTGTAACACACTGCGGAGTGCATCTATCAAACGCGAATCTATAGCGATGTTTTTAATATCATCGCCACGCTGATAAGCGGCAATCACATCGTTAATCACTTGCAGGGATAATTGCTGGCTAGCATCCCAACGATTAAACCCATCGCTATCACGGCTCATTAAAAGCATTAAGTCTTCACGCGAATAATCGTACTGAAGTTTTACTGGTGCAGAAAAACCACGCAACAAAGATGGCACTGGCTTTTCTTGCACACGTTCAAATACAAACGTCTGCTCTGCTTGAGTTAATTCAATTACCTTGTGCGTGTTATCACTGGTTTCAAAATCTGGCTCCGCATCTTTTAAATAAAGAGGTAAATCCCCTGCACTACCCAACAAACCCATTGCGATAGGAATATGGAAAGGTAATTTTTGCTCACACTCAGGTGTGGGCGGGCATGTTTGTTTGATATGCAATGAATACTCTTGCGTATCTTCATTGTATTCATCGGTCACTTGCAAACGTGGCGTGCCCGCCTGCGAATACCAGCGTTTAAACTGCGTTAAATCTTTACCCGATGCATCTGCCAATGCAGCTACAAAATCCTCTGTGGTTACAGCCTGTCCATCGTGACGCTCAAAATATAAATCTGTACCCTTGCGGAAATTTTCTTTGCCGAGCAAATTCGCTAGCATGCGTACAATCTCTGCACCCTTCTCATAAATAGTCATGGTGTAGAAGTTAGAAATTTCAATATAGGACTCAGGGCGAATGGGGTGCGCCATGGGGCCAGCATCTTCCGCAAATTGTAGCGTGCGCAACAGGCTGACATCTTCAACGCGCTTAACGGTGCGAGAACCCATATCCGCCGAAAATTCTGAATCGCGATAAACCGTAAAGCCTTCTTTTAAACTTAACTGAAACCAATCGCGGCAAGTAACGCGGTTGCCAGTCCAATTGTGGAAATATTCGTGAGCAACCACACCTTCAACACGCTGAAAGCCTGCATCGGTTGTGGTTTCGGGTTTGGCCAACACGCAGGACGTGTTAAAAATATTTAAACCTTTATTCTCCATTGCGCCCATATTGAAATCATCAACGGCGACTATCATGAAAATATCAAGGTCATATTCGCGGCCATACACTTCTTCATCCCAACGCATGGAATTTTTCAGCGACGTCATGGCGTGATCGCATTTGTCCAAATCTTTTGATTCCACATAGATTTTTAACGTCACATTGCGCTTTGAGCAAGTAGTGAAGCTGTCTTCTATGTGCGCGAGATCGCCCGCCACTAACGCAAATAAATACGCGGGCTTTTTGAAGGGATCATGCCAGGTAGCAAAGTGGCGATTATTATCCAAATCGCCCTGCCCGATTAAATTACCGTTCGATAAAAGCACGGGGAATTTTTTATCGGCTACCACTGTGGTGGTAAATTCACTCATCACATCTGGTCGGTCAAGATAGTAAGTGATTTTGCGGAAGCCTTCTGCCTCACACTGGGTGCAGTACATAGTGCGGGATTTATACAAGCCTTCAAGCGATGTATTTTTTTCAGGGTAAATCTTGGTAACGCTAGTGAGCAAAAACTGCGCGGGCGTATTTTTAATGGTTAAGGTTTCAATGCCAAACTCGTAGGCATCCTCAGAAAGACTATTGTCGTTAATCGCAATAGAAACCAACTCTAAATCTGCACCGTGCAATTTAAGCTGCGATACATTCTTAGCCGCTGGATTAGCACGCAAAGATAAATTAGAGGTGACTAGCGTATAGCCATCATAAATATCGACATGCAGTTCAGTTTTGGTAATTAAATAATCGGGAACTGTATAGTCTTTTAAATAGATAGATTGTGGCTGCTGCTCAAGATTAGACATAGATATTCCTTAATTAATTTAACTATTCAACCCACTTAATAGGTTTTTCTGTTTCAGGGTGATCATGTTCATGACCATCTTCATCGCCACAAAACGTATGCGGCTCTGGCGGTATATAACCCGTGTGCTCTTCTGGTGGTAAATGTTTGTGCTCATAAACAATGACAGCCTGCATACACAACTGACGTTGTTCTGCAGACAACTTATTACCATCTGGCCACTTGCCAAGCTCTACCGCCGTTTTTAAATTTTGATAAATATCCGGCGTAATGCTACTTAATAGTTTTTGTAAATCCATCGCGAAATCTCTTTTAAAAATAAACTTTAAAAACTCAAACTTTAGATGATGTAGGTTTGGCGGTAATGAATGCATAGGCACAGCCTACTAACAACCCGCCCAAGTGCGCAGCGTTCGCAACACCTCCACCGATAAAAGAATCTAGCGCGCCAGTCATACACAACACCAGCCAAAACAACATAAAACCTAATTCAGCCGGCTGTACGGCAGTTAGTTTATGCGGCGCTAATTTGTGGCTCACCAGAATAAAGCCAACAAGTGCATAAACAACGCCGGATATACCACCAAAGAACCCAGCCGGATGCCATAAAAATTGCGCAAGGTTGGATAAGACTGCAGCTATTACAAAAAATAATACGTAGTTTATTTTCCCTAGCAGCAACTCAAGGCGACGGCCTAAATCCCACATACCCAAGCTATTGAAAAAAATGTGCATGAAACTGAAGTGCAAAAAGGTAGGTGTTATTAATCGCCAGATTTCTGCCGAACTTAAAAGTTCAGGCAGGGAGATAACACTAGTCCGATAAACATCTTGAAAACTTAAGTAACGCACAAATTGGTATTGCGAATCGAACGAGACAAGTAGCGCACCAAGAATACTTAACACAATCAATACAGACGTAACCGGTACAGATTTTATTTGTTGATAGAAAGATGGGGGTCGAGCGTCATCATTGTTTAAAGTTTCGGGCGTAGATTCAGCTTCATTGTGCTGAAGAATTAATGTGCCGCGTTCAAGCTCATGTAACAGCTGCGCTATAGGCCCCACCAATCTCGGGTCAGCGGTCGCTATAACTTGCTCACCCGCCTCTTCATAAATACGATGCACTATTTTGCACTCACTTAAATAGCCCGCAATGTGAGTGAGATCTTTTTCAAGCGGAAACTTTTTAACAACAATCCAATTCACAATATTCTCGTAATGGCTAGAGATTAGGGATCAACGTATTCCCATACAAATTTATTAGGATCTAGCTGTTGCTCACCGTCCATTCTATAAGCCACTAAGCGGCCGTATTTTACCGCACTATAATCCAAACAGGCGATATTATGGGTGATGGGCTGCGGTTGACCTTTTAACCAATAATGCCCCACAAATAGCGGTGGCTGATCCAAGCCATAACGCACCATTTGCGCGCGATGATCTTGTGAAATAGGCAGCGCCGCAATTTCCGCAGGAATAGGATCTGGTTGAAATAATAAATCGCCATAGGTTTGCGCATGCTGCGCCCAAAATTTGGTACGGAAGGTGCTGCGCACATGCCCCTCTTGTGTAACAACCTTTAGGCCATCGGGTAATGGAAAGACAACACCGCGGGTTAACAATTGAATCGTATCAGCAGCCTGTGTGTGAATGTGGGCGCTTTGATGCAAAAAATCCTCATCGAAATGACCATCACCAAAGACATCTTTGTGTTGCGCAATAACAGCATGATCCCAACAAGCATGAACAACTCGAAAAGCATTTCCATGTTGCGCTGAGCCAAACTCCATAAACAAAGGTAGCGTTCTAAACCACCGCAACATTTCTTTCCATTCATCAGGGTAGCGTGCAAATTGCTCAAGCGTTTCTGCAATCAGAACCGAATTTGCGGTTGTATGTGGGCGTAAATATTCAAATGAATTAGTCTGCGGATTTTTAAATTGCGTGCAGTAAGTTAATGCGTTGTGCTCATGATTACCCAACACCATATGCGCACTGCCCTTTTGCACCATGCTGTGTACCAACAGCACAGCTTCACGAATATGCGGGCCGCGATCAACGATATCGCCTAAAAAGATAATACGTCTTTTAGGGTGCTGGTAAACACCCTGCAATTTGCTGTAGCCTAATTTTTGCAACAATCTCTCTAAGGTAATTGCGCAGCCATGAACATCACCAATCAGGTCATAACCTTCAACTGGCGAGAGTAATTCATGTTCGAACAATCTTGTCATAGATTAATTATCGAGCAAATGCCCACCCCAACCTAATTTAGTACGGCAGCGTTCATAAAAATTATATTCAGCGGGGTGCAAAAGCTTTAATAGATCCGGCTTTTTACGAATGTGAATTTCATCGCCCATGGTCATTTCAAAATGATTGTGACCATCGCAAGAAATCATAGGAATCGCACGACTGTGCTCGCCCACACGAATCATAATATGACTATCGCCAGCAACAACTATGGGGCGACTACTCAAGGTATGTGGGTTCATGGGAACCAATGCAATTGCATCTAACTTAGGATGCAACAATGGCCCACCGCCACTCAATGAATAAGCCGTTGAACCCGTAGGCGTTGAAACAATAATACCGTCAGACGATTGCGTAGTTACAAAATAACCATCTACATAAATTTCATATTGCAACATATGAACAAATTGACCAGGGTGAAGCACAACTTCATTGAGCGCTTCGCCCGTCGTAATTGTTTCACCCAAATGCTTTATTGACATATCCAGCAGAAAACGTTCTTCCAAAGTAAAATTGCCAGATAAAACCTCATCGACTTTAATCTCAATATCCTCGGGCATGATGTCGGTTAAAAAACCCAAGCGCCCACGGTTAACGCCGAGTAAAGGCACATTGTGCTTTGCCAGCGCACGCGCACCACGCAACAAGCTGCCATCGCCGCCCACCACAATCACCAAATCGCACAGCGCCCCCATTTCATCCACACTCACAATTTTTTGCGCGGCCTGAAACATAGGGTCATCTATTAATAAACCGGCGGTTTCTTGTTCTAAAACAAAGTCCACACCGCGTTTTTGTAAAAAACTGATAAGCCGCTTAAGTGAATAAGTTGCGCGTTCATTGTGAAGGTGGCCTATAATGCCGATTACTGAGAAGTAAGTCATCATTTCTCACACAGAGTTGATTATTAGAATTGCCCGCAGCAACGGATGAATTTGGATTATTATAGCCCTAAGAGCGCCATTACACCCAATAAACACTCAATGGAAATGCCGATGAAATACTCCTTAATACTGGCAAGCCTCTTGATGTGCATAACCAGCTGTAGCGATAAGTACAACTCGCAAGCACTCGGCACACTAGAACGCGACCGAATTGTGCTAAAAGCCACAGTGGCAGAAACCATAATCGCAACCCCCATAAGGGAAGGAAGCCCCGTTAAAACAGGGGATCTCATCGTTCAGTTAGACGATACCCAAGCCCGCAACAATCTCGCCAAAGCACAAGCAAAATTGATCAGCGCAGCGGCAAATCAAACCAAATTGCGCCATGGCGCGCGGGCTGAAGATATAGAGTCAAGCCGCGCGCAACTGGACGGCGCACAAGCACAATTGATGCAAGCAGAAGCAAATTTTAATCGTCTGGCAACACTCTTCAAACAAAAAATGATTGGCCAAGCCGATTTGGATAAAGCCCGCAGCGCAAAAGATTCGGCCCGCGCGGACGCTCACCGCACCACCCAAAATCTTTTAGCGCTCACCAATGGCACTCGCCCTGAGGATTTAGCGATTGCCGATGCACAAGTTGCAGAAGCCGAAGCAGCAGTACGCATTGAAGAATATCAACTAAGCCAATTAAGTATTAAAGCAACTCGCGATGGCATTTTAGATCGATTGCCAAAATATTTGGGCGAGCGCACCAACACTAATGACCCCGTTGCTATTTTACTGGCGGGCGCAGCACCCTATGCGCGTGTTTATATTCTTGAGCCTGCGCGAGCCAAGTTACAGATTGGCGACATGTTAAATGTGCATGTGGATGGTTACGAAAAAAGCTTTACAGGGAAATTACGCTGGGTTTCACAAGACCCCGCCTTCACACCTTACTACGGATTAAATTCTCGCGACCGCGCACTCTTAATGTATTTAGCCGAAATTGATTTACCCGAAAGTGCAAAAGACTTACCCAGTGGCTTACCCGTTCAAGTTGATATACCTGCAAAAAATGATCAGCCCGCGAGCAAATCGCAATGACTACAATTGCGATTGAAACTCAGGGATTAACCCACCGCTTTGGTGATTTTACGGCGGTGGATAATTTGAGTTTATCCATCCCAGAAAAAACCATTTATGGTTTTTTAGGCCCCAACGGTTGCGGCAAATCTACCAGCATGCGTTTGATTACGGGATTGCTAACACCTACGAGTGGAAAAATTCGTGTACTGGGAATGGATATTCCAACGCAGACGGAAGAGCTGCGTTTGCGGATTGGCTATATGACACAAAAATTTTCACTCTACGAAGATTTAAGTGTGATTGAAAACTTACGCTTTATTGCACAGATTTATAATTTAGACCCGCGCCTAAGCAAGCTGCGAATTAACGAGCAACTTGCGGCTTACGAATTAAACGAACGCAGCTCACGCTTAGCGGGAAGCTTAAGCGGCGGGCAGCGTCAACGCCTCGCCCTCGCCTGCGCCACTTTGCATAAACCTGAACTGTTAATTTTGGATGAACCTACCTCTGCAGTAGACCCAGAAAATCGTCGCGACTTTTGGGAAAAACTATTTGATCTCTGCGATCAAGGCACCACGATTTTAGTATCCACCCATTACATGGACGAAGCCGAGCGCTGCCATGGCATTGCGATTTTAGAAAGCGGCGTTAAACGCGCCGATGGCTCCCCTACACAACTTATGAAAGACCTAGGTGCGCAGGTTATTGAAATTGGCGGGGATAATTTACGGCAACTCAAACAACAATTGATTGCGCACGCGGATATTATTTCTGCCGCACAACAAGGCACACATCTGCGGGTGCTCATTAAAGAAAATATCGCTCAGCCACAAGCATGGTTACAGCAAACATTTGTGGAGACCATGCAAGGCCGCGATTTAACCTTAGTGCGCCCCAGCCTTGAAGATGTGTTTGTGCACTGCACGGGCGAGGGACGTCAATAATGAGTAGCGCAGCTATCAGCATCCACAATTCACTCCAACGAATCTACGCCATTATGGTGAAGGAGTTGCGGCAATTATCACGCGACCGCCCTACTTTCGGCATGATTGTGATGATTCCTTTAATTCAGCTTTTACTCTTCGGTTTTGCGATTAATACCAATGTACGTAATTTACCCGTAGCCTTAGTTGATCAAAGCAATAGCGAAATAACGCGCACCTTAGTCGCCGATTTAACCGCATCGCAAGTGGTTAATTTTATTCAACAGTATCCAACACCGGCTGAAGCTGCCAATGCATTAACCCGTGGGGAAATTCGCGCAGCGCTGATTATTCCTAAAGATATTGCACAGCGTTTAAATGATGAACGCCCCACTGCACAGTGGCTGATAGATGGCTCTGACACCATGGTGGGCAATGCAATTTTTGCATTAAAAAATATGCCACTCACCACACTCAATTCACGCGCTCTGGCGGGCAATTACAATTCAACAAAATCCACTTTTGAGATGACATTGTTTTACAACCCTGAACGCCGCTCTGCGATTAATATTGTGCCGGGGCTGGTGGGGATTATTTTAACCATGACCATGGTGCTGTTTACATCTGCCGCATTAGTGCGGGAGCGCGAGCGTGGCAATCTGGAATTGTTAATTACTACTCCAGTAAAACCTATGGAATTAATGGTTGGAAAAATTGTGCCCTATGTATTTGTCGGCTTAATTCAAATGGCCATTATTTTGGGGCTTGGCCATTTAATTTTTGATGTGCCTATCAATGGCAGGCTAGATCAACTCCTGCTTGCTGCACTGGTATTTATTAGCGCGAGCTTAACGCTCGGTATGTTGATATCCACCATCGCAAAAACCCAATTGCAAGCCATGCAGCTCACGGTATTTTTACTTATTCCCTCCATTTTATTGTCGGGTTTTATGTTCCCCTACGAAGGCATGCCCAAGCTGGCGCAATGGATCGCAGAAGCCCTACCTGCTACCCATTTTATTCGCTTAATTCGCGGCATAATCTTACGCGCAGGAACCCTAATGGATTTATGGCCGGATTTACTCTGGCTGGCAAGTTTCACGGTTATAGGCTTGCTTGTAGCGGCGAAACGGTTTAAAAAGCGGTTAGATTAATCATCGCCATAACAAAGGAACTCTTCATGAAAGCAGAAAATATTTTACAAACTATTGGCAACACGCCCCATGTGCGCATTAACAATTTATTCCGTAGCGACATTGAAGTCTGGATGAAGATTGAGCGTTTCAATCCTGGCAGCAGTATTAAAGACCGTATTGCACTCGCCATGATTGAAGATGCTGAAGCCAAAGGCCTTATCAATAAAGAGACTGTGATTATTGAACCGACGTCTGGCAATACGGGGATCGGTTTGGCGCTGGTATGTGCCGTTAAAGGCTATCGCTTAATTTTGACCATGCCTGAGTCTATGACGGTTGAACGCCGCAAAGCGATGAAAGCTTATGGAGCAGAATTGGTTTTAACACCAAAAGAACTCGGAATGGGCGGTGCCATCGCTAAAGCAACCGAATTAGCCGACGAACACGCTCATGCTTGGATACCACAACAATTTAATAACCTAGCTAACGCCGAAATTCATCGCAATACCACCGCGCAAGAAATTCTGGCCGATTTCCCCGAAGGCGTTGATTACATGATTACCGGTGTGGGCACAGGCGGTCACATTACCGGTTGCAGCGAAGTGTTAAAACGCCAATTCCCCCACATGAAAACCTTGGCTGTTGAACCTGCTAAGTCACCGGTTATCAGCGGCGGTGAAAAAGGCCCGCATCGATTACAGGGGATCGGGGCAGGTTTTATTCCACAAGTACTGAACAGAGCAACGCTCGATGGTACGGTTTTAGTGAGCGAAGAAGATTCGTTTGAAATGGCACGTCAATGTGCCTTAAAAGAGGGGATTTTTGTCGGAATTTCTTCTGGCGCCACCCTTGCCGCCGTTGCACAAAAGCAAGCTGAAATGCCTGCCGGCAGCCGTGTGATTATTTTTAGTTACGATACGGGCGAAAGATATTTATCAGTTGAAGATTTGTTTTAACGATTTTTAAATAATAAAAAAGGGGATTTTTAAAATCCCCTTTTTTTATTTGCCTAACTGCAGCTTTCGGTTAAAGGCTAACAGAAATTATTCTACTGCAACCACCACCACAGATTTAGCTGGCAATTTCACAGTTACCTTTCCGCCTTTAGCTTGCGCACTGAATGCCGCAGGTTTAATGGCTTCTGGTTTTTCAAAGGTGTTGTGAGCATCCATTGCGGCTGACGTTAGTACACGGCCTTTTACGCCTGATACTTTTTCACCGGCAACATTCACCGCAACATCTACCGCTTCTTTTGGATTGGTGTTTACTAAAGCCACATACAATTTACCATCTTTACCGCGCGCAGCAGATGCACTAACACCTGGAACACTAATGTCGCCAAGAGTGTAAGTGGTGTTGTGGTTGATGCTAGTCGGTAATGAAGTTGCATCTTGGAATGGCTTGTACATATCAAAAGCATGATAGGTAGGAGTCAAAATCATTTTGTCATCCTTCGTTAAAATCATGGCCTGCAATACGTTTACCATTTGCGCAATATTGGTCATATGTACACGGTCAGCATACTTATGGAAAATATTGAAATTAATCGCCGCTACTAACGCATCACGTAAACTGTTTTGTTGGTACAAAAAGCCACTGTTTGTGCCTGGCTCTACATCGTACCAAGTGCCCCACTCATCCACATAGAAACCCACTTTTTTGGTAGGGTCGTTTTTATCCAAGGTTTTTTGCGCATCAGCAATAAATCCATCCATACGCCACGTTTGTTTAAAGGTAGAAATCCACTCTTTCTCAGGGAAGCCTGTGGCCATCCCCTTCACTTTCCAATCATTGGTTGGCAGGGTGTAGAAATGGAAACTAATTGCATCCATACGCAAGCTCCATTCGGGCTTGATGTTGGCGCTCAAGTATTCAGTCCATTGTTCATGACCTGTGGTGCCGCCACTTGCCACTAATTTGGGAGTATTGTCCTTGGGGGTTTTCAGAAACGCGGCATATTGCTTATAAAGATTGGTGTAGTACTCTGGCGACATATTGCCACCGCAGCCCCAAGCCTCGTTACCTATCGTAAAGTAATGCACGCGGAAAGGTTTATCGCGACCATTTTTGCGACGCAACTCAGCCAGCGTGGATTTCCCCTCGCCGGTCATATATTCCAACCACTCAGCCATTTCCTGTGGTGTACCTGTACCGAGGTTGCCATTCACATAGGTTTCAGCGCCCAGCATTTCAGCTAAGTCGAAGAATTCGTGAGTACCTACGGCGTTGCTCTCTTCTACGCCACCCCAGTTAGTATTCACTTTTACAGGGCGTTGATCACGTGGGCCAATACCTTCGCGCCAGTGATACTCATCTGCAAAACAACCACCCGGCCAACGCACCAAAGGCACTTTTAAATTCTTTAACGCGCCAACAACATCGTTGCGCCAACCTTTGGTGTTAGGGATTTTTGAATCCGGGCCAACCCAAAGTCCACCATAAATACCGGCACCCAAATGCTCGGCAAATTGACCGTACACATTTTTGTTGATGATCGGCCCCGGTTTTTTAGCGTCAATTGAAACCTCAACTTGATTTGCCGCAAATGTGCTGACTGCAACCAAACTGCAGGCCGCCACTATCAGCTTTAAACTCGTTTTAATCATAGAATTTCTCCTAAAGAAGTTATTGTTATTCAGCAGTTACCCGCTCTTGATAACTTAGCAATCATACCCTTTTAGATAATATTGTCATACAAGTTAACCGAAATTTACCCGCGCAACGACCTCATTTTCCAGTAGATTCCTATTTGATGAATAAGACCTAGCCCCAATTACAGTGCCAAACACCACAAGAATGAATATCGACCTTCAGTGTAGGACATTAATAAAAAATAGTAGCCAATATTGCAGACGCTCAATTGTTGAGGGGGTTTTTATGAAGCAGATCTGCAAATTAAACCCAACACCTCCAACGTCGCATAATGAGAAGCAGCGTTCCGCGCATGGAGCTGTGACATCGCTCATGAGCGCCAAATAAACATAGGCGCCTAAAAATAGGGCGCACCATTCCTCGCTTTAGGTGTGCCCCACTCCGTACTTGGTCAGCACTACTATTTTTCAGAGCGATCAGATTGAAATGGGCGGGGAGATGCATTGGTGAAGGGAGTTGAGGATGGCTGTACTTGTGATTTAATTTCTTCGCATTTTGCTTCATCCCCGCCGCAAAGTTCGCACACGTAATCTTTCTCACCCAGTGCTGCCCCTACTCCGCCGCAAGAACCTGCAATAGGCTTGCGGCCAAACATCACGCCTATTGCCATTAGGCAAACGACGCTGAGCAGCACAAAAAATGAAACGATGATTAACGCCATAAATACCTCAATAACTTAGTTAACCACCAAAATCATCCAGCATAATATTTTCATCTTCAACACCTAAACTCTTGAGCATCTTAATAACAGCCTGATTCATCATCGGTGGGCCGCACATATAGAATTCACAGTCTTCGGGTGCGGGGTGATTTTTTAAATAATTTTCCAAGAGTACGTTATGAATAAAGCCAGTCATACCTTCCCAGTTATCTTCTGGTTGTGGGTCTGACAGGGCGATATGCCATTTGAAGTTTTCATTCTCGGCTTGCAGTTCATCGTAATCTTCTTTGTAGAAGAGTTCGCGCAGTGAGCGTGCTCCGTACCAAAATGAAATTTTGCGTTTGGTTTTTAAACGGCGCAACTGATCAAAAAGATGCGAACGCATTGGTGCCATACCCGCACCACCACCAATAAAAATCATTTCTGCATCTGTGTCTTTGGCAAAGAACTCACCAAAGGGGCCGTAGACTTTTATCTTGTCGCCTGGTTTCAAATTAAACACATAAGACGACATTTTTCCGCAGGGCAAACCTTGGCTTTTGGGCGGCGGTGTGGCGATACGAATATTAAATTTCACCACCCCTTTCTCATCGGGATAGTTCGCCATTGAATAAGCACGCACTACAGGTTCTTCTACCGTGGATTCCAATTTAAAGAAGCCAAAATGATCCCAGTCGCCACGATATTTTGGTGCAACATCAAAATCAGAAAATTTTACGTGGTGAGGTGGGCATTCCAATTGCACATAACCACCCGCGCGGAAATCAACGCTTTCGCCATCCGGCAAACGCAGCGTGAGCTCTTTAATAAAAGTCGCCACATTGGGGTTAGATTCAACCGTGCATTCCCACTGTTTTACACCGAAGACTTCTTCGGGAACGTGAATCTGCATATTTTGTTTAACGGGAGTTTGACAAGATAAACGCCAGCCTTCTTTGGCATCACGCTTGGTGAAGTTGCCCTCCTCCGCTGGCGTCATGGAACCGCTACCACTATTTACAATGCATTTACATTGCGCGCAGCTTCCACCGCCGCCGCAGGCCGAAGGCAAAAACAAACCAGCGGCAGAAAGTGTTTGTAAGAGTTTGCCGCCCGCAGGCACCGTAATATCTTTTTCACCATTAATAGTGATAGTGACATCTTGGCTGCTCACGAATTTTGCGCGCGCAAATAGAATGACAACCACTAAGGCCAATACAATTAAGGTAAACAGCGAAATACCAAGGATAATTTCTAGATTCATCATAACGTCTGCTTCCCGTGGTTAAAGATTGATGCCGCCAAAGGACATAAAACCCAAAGACATTAAACCCACCGT
>Ga0116157_10001191_pt1 | contig 26450 bp, 24 predicted proteins | sample AD_UKC048_MetaG_FD_89882 | JGI IMG/M metagenome (GOLD analysis project Ga0116157, IMG submission 89882) | Active sludge microbial communities of municipal wastewater-treating anaerobic digesters from USA - AD_UKC048_MetaG | ecosystem: Engineered > Bioreactor > Anaerobic > Digestate | place: USA... | reverse complement strand
GGATCATCATGGCATGAAGGCCAGATATAAGCCGCTACATAATAATCATTTTTTACCGTTTTAACTTCCTCCTGAGGGGATTGAACAGCTGATGAACACCCGGAAAGTATTGCCAATACTATTAGAATGTTTAGATTGATAATTACATTTTTCATTTGTATTATTTATTTGTTTTATAATTTTTACAGTGTCACATTATTTACAATTATGTCAGACAGAGGTATTGAAGGATCACCATATCCGGCATCCGGTATCCGGCATTCGGCATCCGGCATAAATTCACCGGCGAAGCTTGCTTAGTCCTCAAACCGTTTCATGTCCTTATGATAGTTTTTAAGCATCTTTCCGAACATTTTATCTTTTTTATGTTTTTCAACAAGGGTTGTATGGAACCGTTGTTGTTCTTTCCTGAGTTTTTGGAAATTATTGAATGAATCAACTGAGATCAGGCCTTTATCAAGAGCTTCCAACACAGCACATCCCACTTCGTCAATGTGTCTGCAGTCAGGGAATTTACACTTTAATGTGAGATCATATATTTCCTCAAAGGCAGTTTTAATACCTTCGGAGTTATCAGTCATCCCAAGTTCTTTCATTCCGGGGGTGTCAATAATTATTCCCCCCTTTTCAAGTACAAAAAGTTCCCGGTGTTCTGTAATATGTCTGCCCTTATTTGTACTCTGACTAATATGCCCGGTTTTTAAAATGTTCTTCTTTAATAAGTTATTGATCAGTGTTGACTTGCCTACACCGGATGATCCAACCACACAATATGTCTTACCTTTCTGTAAGAAGTTAAGTATCTGATCCAGACCTTCTCTGGTTGTGTTACTAAGCAGGATATATTTTATTTTTTTGTCTCTCGTTTCCAGTTCTTTAATTGCATCTGAAATTTCCTCCGGCGTTACCAGATCAATTTTGCTGATAACCAGAACCGGCTCAATGTGAGAAGAATAACAAACAGCCAGATATCTTTCAAGTCTGTTGATACTGAAATTATTGTCTATTGACTGAATTATTAATGCAACGTCAATGTTTGTGGAGATTATCTGAATTTCTCCGGATTTGCCTACAGCCTGTCGTTCAAGAACAGATTTGCGGGGAAGGATCCTGTTAATGATTGCCAGGCTGGAATCGTAGACAGTCATTGTCACCCAGTCACCGACTGCCGGAAAATCAGCTCTCGAAGAAGCCGAAAATCTCATGTTCCCTGTAATTTCAGCATCATATTCATTATCACCTGTCGAAACTATATATCTTTCACGGTGTTCCTGAGTCACTCTGCCGATAGAAAAATCTGACAGATTATTCTCTCTAAGATAGTCAGTTATCTCTTTTGTAAGTCCAAGTTCTGTAAGTGTCATTATTTTGAAGGGCAGAATGTTGCGTAAGATAATAAATTATAAAAACATTACGCTTGTTCAGCCATGTTCTTTAATTCAATTAAGTTTTTTTCATTCCCTCATTCAGGGATTTCTTCATTAAGGATGATCCCGGGCCCTTAAGAGATTCCCGGCATGTAAGGCAATTGTTCTGTTTGTTCAGAAAGAGATTGTCGGGGCTCTCAATGTACCAGGATCATTATTGATTCCGTGTTTATAATTTATTACCTCAATTGACCGGGGGATGATCTTTATTAGCACAAATCTGTCCTGCCAGCCCTGTATGCCATTCCAGTAATCGCGTTTCATTTTAACAAGCAATTCCTTATCATCAATAACCGCTGCTGATCCATTAATGTTGACGTATCCCTTTGCACTCAGATGGTTTGCAAAATAAACGCAAACCTTCTGATTGTTTTTTATTTCTCTTACTTTACGGCTTGTTCTGGCTGTAGCAAACCATATTACAAAGTCATCTTTAACAGGAAAAGGATTCATTGTCCGGATCTGTGGTTGTCCCAGAGAGTCGACTGTAACCAGTCCGCAATAGGTAGTCTCATTGATTATTTCATGAGCTGCGAGAATGACAGTATCTCTGTTTACAGTGGGTTGTCCATCCACTCCGGTAATAAAGGAACTGAAAGTTGAAGCCAGGACAGCAAGTACGAGGATTACGGGTTTATTTTTCATGGTGACTGAATAATTTATAGGTACCGGTCATTGCCCAGCCAGTTTGAGGTTCCGTCCCACGTGAAATGCTTTGAGGAGTTATCCTGATCCCGGATCCGCCCAAAAATCCGTCCGGACAGTCAACAGCTATGTCCGCGTGAGCGTTTCGCCCGGATTCAGGTTCAGCTATATCACGTCAGAACTATGTAGATTACTACGTAGCCCCTACGTAGTTAGTTACATAATTCATCTGCTTCTCAAAATAAGATTTCAGCATCATTCAATTTCGATCCAGTCGATTACGGTTCCGTTGCATTCCGGAGCACTATTAGCAACTATACTATTTGATGTTTGCAATAAGGAAATCTCTAAGCGGATTTAAGAATTCTGAATCAAGATTCCAGTGAGTTTTTTCTTTATAGTTTCTTTCTCGTTCTTTAATCTTTTCTTTTTCAGATTGGGATTTGCCAAGTAAGGTTTCTAAGTAACCATATATCTTTGTCTTTTTTGCTGGGATAGTCAAAGGTTGAGATCTTCCATTAATAGTCTTAGACTGAATGCATTCCTCAAAACCATCCCAACACTCAAAAATTGGTTTATTGTTTTCATTAATAATTTTTTCTAATAAATCTTCTAATGCTCCTGGGAGAGAATTATTTGGAAAGAGAAATAATTGAAATTCAACTGAATTATCTACTCCCCATTTCAAAATTTCTTCCCTCCTTTTCTCATAATCAGAATCCGAATCAAAAATTATAATATTTAGACCACCATTGTCAGAATTACTAATCATCTTATTAATGATAAGTTCACCCTTCCCTTTTTTTGAATTGATATTAGTCCAGCCTTCCGATTTTATTATATCGTTTTTTGATAATTCGATATTTAAAAGATGGCTTACATAATCTTGAATAAACTTTTCATCTGCAATTCCTTCTACAAAGATATTTATTGGTTTTTCCATTTTAACTTCTTAATTCGGTTTCCCTATCAATAGCATTTTTAAAAGCATCAAACGAATATTTATAAGCTTTAAAACCGGACTTAAGAGTTTCAGAAAGTGTAAATATTTTTACAAAATCTTGCATTTTCTTGTACTTATTTTCTTCTAGAGCTTGTTTTAAGCAAGCTAAAGTCTCTAAATTATGAGTAGTAATAAATAACTGGGTATTAAATGTTTCAGTCATTGTTATAATGCTCTCCCAAAGTAATTTATGAGCAGAATAGTGTAACCCATTTTCTATTTCATCAATTAAAATAACTGAGTTTTTTGCTTCGGCAATTGCAGTAACTATATTGAGAAATTTTCTCATTCCGTCACCTATAATATTACTCGGAACTAACTCATCAATCCCTTTAATACCAAAGAAAATTCCATCAGGAAGAGGTTGAATAGATTCAATCCTTTTATCAAAAGATTGTATGGTGTTTAGAATTAAATCACCTTGTTTGTTTTTAACAATTTGGGAATATCTAGCAAGTGTATTAATATCTTTAGTATTTGCATGAAGGAAAATGCCATGCAAACTTTCTACGTATTCTTTGTCAATCCTACTTCCTATTTCGGGTAAATTTAGTATGAGAGAACTTACAAAAGTCTTTTTCTGTTCATGTCTTCTTTTAAAAGAATAATTCAAATCAAGTCCATTGATATCAGGAGTTTGAGTGGTGGCACTTATAAGAGATTGTTCATCAGTAGATTCTATGTTTGTTGAAGCATCTTGGTTAATTCGTTTTTGATATTTTGGAACTAAACTTAGCCATCTTTCCGAAGTGTCATCAAATGATCCATAGAAGGTCGGACTGTTTGTAAACTTTAGATCATGGAATAAATACTTCAATTGTTTTGATGTGCTGAGGTTTATACCTCTAATCCGATTAATGGTCTCAGGTAATAAAGGATTCGACATTCCAACCAGAAGAAATAAAGCTTCAAGAAGAGATGTTTTCCCGGAATTGTTCTTACCTAAGAATAAATTAATTTTAGATAGACCGTCAATTTGAAGAGAGTTAAAACCCCGAAAATTGTCAATTTTAAAATTAACTAAGTATGACATTGTTAAATTTTTAAACAAAAGTAATAATAATTTATCATAGTAAAGATACTATGGCTATTACCACAGGCATGTATCGTTGCTAACATCGTTTATAAGTTTACCAAACTTACCCCTAACCTACTCATTTGGGAGTAATTATTATTTACCTCGCTGATAAAAATACAAAGAAATTTCTTTCTCTTTCCCAAAGCCCTGCCCCGTCAGTCCCAATAGCGAAATCCCGGCCACCGGATTGGTCTGATGGTCGAATGGTCTGATGGTCTTCGGTCTTCGGTCAGACTTGCATTAATAGTCATCAAAATTGCCGGTTCCGATATCATTTCCACCGGTCTTTTCTGGTTACCGGATATTCTTTTCGTTTTTATTGGCCCGGAGCGATTGCCTATGCGGTGGGTGAGAGGCTTTCACAGCACGGTACATGTGTTATAAGCAAGCTATTTAATTTTCGTTTAGATCAAAACTGTAATTATAATCAATCAATTTCATCCCGTTTATATTTTCCAGCCATGCTTTTTCTTTATGGCTCATTTCAATTATTTCATTCGTTGATGTGTTTTTAAATCTTTCAACCACATTATGCAATATGGAAAGTTCAGTTTTATTAAAGAATTCCATATCAGATGATCTGTTTGAATTAGGTTTGAATTGTTCTCCGATTCCACCATTAGCAAAAGATGAATAGAGTATATCAATATTGTCATTTTTAGCCAGATATTCATAAATGCTGTTAAAATTATCAGGAACCGGACCCATCGGAATCGCTCTGTATTGAATCCCGCTTATTGAAAATCCAGTCTGTTTAAACATCAGGAAATCTGAATAAAACAAAAGCTTATTCATCTTAGTTTTCCATGGTTGCATCAACTCTGTAAAGAAAACAACCATTTCGGTGAACTTTTTCAAACTTGGTATTTTGAATCCGGTTAAACTGTTTGGCACACACGACTCAAAGAAATAGTTTTCGAGAAGTCTCTCAAACCTGGAATTCTTCTGCTCTTCAAGAACTAACTGAATTTTATGGAGTATCTTATCCTTTACTTTTGTTTCAATTGTGCTGCATAAATCAACCAGTTTTTTGAATTCATGCGGATCCTCAGCAAGTTGGATCAATCTGGCATTTGACTGACTTGGAATTTCTCCGGATTCATATTGCCTGTAGCTGTTTACCCCAAAACCAAGGATTTCTGACATTCTTGAGGCTGATATATCATATTTTCCCCTGATTGCTATTATCTGGTAAGGGAATGGAATAATATACTTTGATCTGTACTGACTGACCAATTGATTATAATTTAACTCCGAAAATGCTTCATCTTCATATTGCTCACCTGTTTCATCGCAAATGTATGAATGAAATAAAACTTTAAATTCTTCCTTACGGAAACGCATTGTACGCCATTCTTTATGAATGCTCATCTCTTTTCCTGTAAATGGACTTTTCATACTATTTTTACTTTAAGTTCCTTAAGGTACTTTTCTACTTCCAGTTCTGATGCCATTGATGAAGTATACATGCAAATGTATTATTAAATATTCTAATTAACAACTATAAAGTAACTAATATCAACATATATGCCTTGTATTTAAACTATATAGTGAAGTCTATGGTTAGGGGCTTGCCTATAACCGGAGTCTGTCTGATACCCTCAATTACTACATGGAATCTGACCTTTTTCAAGCAGATTAAGCCTCAGTAGGATTTCCACAGTCCTGGCCGGAATTACATAACATTACCCCCCTGAAAGAATTAAAATGTCCCATCTGGGGTCAAACAGGCTCATAAACAGGGAAGAAAGCATTCTGTTACGAGCAGATGAGCGTGTCTGGCTGTAAAGCTATCCTGGGAGCGGGAGTCCCGCCTGTCTGCCGCAAGCAGGTGAGAAAAGTAAAAAGTGTGACAAGCTTATTACCCCAACCGTCTGTATTAGCACAAGTATATTTTAGTTAAAGTCCAGGTCCGGATCATAGATTGAAGTGTTCCGTATATTCTATTTTTCTGATTCAAATTTTAATTGCTGATTCATTTGTTCAAATCCTCTGCGAGTATTGACATCCAGGAATTTATTGAATAATGGTACTAAAAGACCTTTAAATAGTTCTCTTTGAACAAAGGTTGTTGTTCCATTTTTGTTATCAATAAGCTCAAAAATATGTTCTCCGTCAAACAATCCGGGAAAGATCAGATGTCCAATCCATCTGAATTTTCTTTCGTTATCTTTCTCAAGAATTGTTGGATTTATTGTCATCCCTTTAGTATCTGGTGGCTCCAGTTTTGCTGATATTTTAGTTCCTGTTGCCGGTTGTCCATAAACTGATCTGATAAATGGATTCCATTTGGGATAGTTCTCAAAGTCCATCAAAACATTCCAGATTTTGGAAGGATTTGAGTTAATTAATATCTCTGTTTTAATCTCCTTTGGTAGCTTTGCCATAATTGTCGTGTTGATGATTCTGAGTCTGCTATTTTAAACAAACAAGAGAATGTTTTGTTTTTTGTCACAGGGCGTTATTTTAAAACTTCTATTATTATTAAAATCAATGGTATCATATTCATTAATCCATGAGTTATAATAGGAATCCATGTATTTTGACGTTTATAAAAAACATAAGATATGGCCATTGCGAAGGGAAATATTATTATAAGATTCCAGGCCCAGAAAAAATGCCAAAAAGTCCAAATAATACCATGATATATCCAGGCCTTATTGCCATATTTTTTAATTTGTCTTGGTAGAATAATGCTTCTCCATAAAAATTCTTCTCCGAATATATTAAAGAACCATCCAATAAAATACGCTATTGGAACCCAATATTGACCAACTAATTTATAATCCATCATGTAGCCAGAAACCATTGTCTTATTCGGATTTATCTCGGCAGGGAAAAAATCAGGAGGACTTAAAAAAGATATTTTTGCAAGCCAGGCTCCAACAGGTGTAAGTCATAAATATGTAATTAGTCCAAAAACAAAAAGACCAGAAGCCCATAACCAGTCCTTTTTACTCATTTTTCTTAAGCGAAGTCTATTTTTAAAATCAGACCAATTCCACCTGTTGCCTTCTCTTTTGTAAAGAACCAGGGCTGTAATAAAAAGGAAAATAAACGGCAGGTAAAATAAAATCAGATATGCAGTAGAAATTGGAATCCTTTATCCAGTAATACCGGAATACCTTTATAAAGGCCAAAATAGATCAGAAATGAACTTATAATAAAATACCAGATAGAGTTAAAGATTGAAATTGGTTTTATCTTATTATTGTATTCAGAATTTGTATTCATTTTCGTGTCAATTATCATTTTTATTGCCGGCCATGTTTATAATGCCCTGTTGTATTGGGTGACGTTTTTATTATTCTTTAAATACATTCAATATATATGGATAGAATGATTTAAAGTGATTAAATACTTCAGTTTTATAAAACGAAGTACCTTCAGCCATTAAGAAACCGAGAACTGTAGGATATTTGCTAATTGTTTGGACAAGTGAGATTAATTCCACCCGGGGAAAAACACCTACAGTAATTTTATTATATTCTTTGGTAACTTCTTCTGGAAATTTATAAGGTTCCTGTGCATTTAAAATAATAGGAATCGCAAAAAAAAACAGATACAATTAAGTATATTAAAAGTCTTTTCATTTTATACTCTGTTATTGACAATCTTTTATAAGAGACTAGCAGAGTAGCTAAATGCTGCAAATATTATTCTTTTGATCTTGAATATCATAAATTCGAATTAAAAGGAGACATTTGATTTTAACGGTATGATGTCTGCCTGTGGGCAGACAGGGAACCCACATGTTGGTAAAATTATATTTATATGTGTTTGTGTTAGTAATAACATGAGGAGTTCATGATTATAGCTTTTAAATCGAAAAAAAAAGAATAGAGTTCATTTCTTAGTTGATAACAGATCAATGGTCCGGCGGTATAATTTTGTAAGTGTCACTCGCCGAAGCATCCGGGTACCCCGCATACGCGGGATTGATACCCCGCGCCAGCGGGGCCGGAAAACTGTAACGGTGCGAGCTTATGAATTATACCGTTGGTGTTTACAGGAAATGGATGGTTGAATCATTATGGCAATAATGCAACAATCATTTCCCTCATTTTGTCTGTACCTGGAAAACCAGTAAATTTTTGTTTCAATTGTCCCTTTTTATCATAAACCAAATAGGATGGTATTGCAGTAAAGCCAAAACTGTTCATTACATATTCCCATTCTTTATCTGTAAGGTAATATTGTTCGCCACCAATATCTTTGATTTTACCTTCCCATAGTGGTTTGGGAGATGAGCCGTCAGTCAAATAGACAAAAACAATGTCCTTATCTATAAGGCTGTCTTTCAAAGGTTTCATATCACCATGAGCATTCATGCAAGGAATACACCACGTAGCCCAAAAATCAATCATTACTACATAACCCTTGTATTTAGAAATAATGGCATCAATCAGTTTTTCCTTTGCTACAACCGGAGTTTCGTTGACTTTAAGATCATTGGTTTTCTCAAGACTTTTTTTGAGTTCCTCATTCTTCCTGATCAATATTTTGGAATACTCTTCTTTATTGTCCTTGTAATAGTTTGAAATGTTTTCTATCTGCTTATTTGTCAATGGCTCTTTTCTGTTATTAATCTGGAGGGCATAGGCATTTGCTGCAAGTATATCATAGAACAATCCAGAATTAAAGCCAAGTACAGATTGTACAGTAGCTTTTACTCCTTTAAGCCATATCTCTATTGGTATATCTTCGATTTTAGGTATTTTGAATGCGGCAATAGACAAAAACTTCTGCATAAACTCTGAATAAGAGTAACAGTACAAATATTGAGGATTATTAAGATTAAAATCCCTGAGAAAAGAATAATACTGTTTCCCGGGCTCTTCAGCTGAATAAGCAGAATAGAAAGAATTTTCTATCTGAGACATTTTAAAACTATTCTCTGCCTCTTCTTTATAATAGAAAAGCCGTCCTTTTAGAAAACGTATGTTGAATTGGTCTTTCAGGAAATTTTTAATCTCTACAGATAATGTCAATGAATCTAATGCAGCATTAGATCTTTCTTTAAGACTGATTGTAAGTTCATGTTCAGCAAACTCTTTAGGGGACATTTTATAAAAATCACTCCTGTTATGATAATCCTCAAATCTTCCAAGAGCAATTGATATATTCATCATATCATCATAGGTAAAATTGAGGCCTCCCGTAGCATCGATCTCAGCATCGCCTTTATCATTAATGACGATATTCATTTGCAACTCATTGTCTTGCGCCAAACCAATAAACCCAGAACCATAGGTTTTTGTTTCTGTTCCAAAGTTGAAACCACAGATTGAAGTGCTGCATTCAAGAGGAACTTCAAGTGAAAATCGGTTATTTACACTCAAATTTGTCACATATTTACTCTCTTCAGCAGTAACCGGGTTGGATACAAATATTTCTATAATAATTTTCTTTTCTCCTTCGGGAAGTTTCATATTACCAATGCTGCCAGATATTTTAGCTACTCCTGCTTTAATGGCAGGCTCAGGCAGACAGACATTTTTATCATGAACATGAGTGCAGGAAAGAGAGACCGAAATAAATAAGATAAACAGACTATGCACCACAAAGGGAGTTGAATTTGTCATAGATTAGGTTTTAAAAATAAGATTAGCGGGCTTTATTGGGAGACTGGACTCTGGAGATTTTTTGTTACCAAATGTACTTTTCGTTTTTATTGATCCGGGATTTCATGTCTGAACTTTAATGAAAGACTTTCCAGAGATAACTGATTTCATCTTGTCCATTGCAGGATAGATCCGGGGCGGCTACAAGCAGAGCTGATTTGGGAAGGTGATACTTCCCCTGGATTTCTGTAAGATGTAATATAAAAAATGCCAGGTGATTGCGACAATTGAAAACACAGACCAAAGATCCGCCGGGGAAAAAGTGGTCTGACAGGCAACAGTGTGATTTTACAGGTTTTCGAAGAGCTTACGAGGAAAGAATGATATTTATCTTTAGTAGACCGGGCCGATTGGTTTTCATAGAACCGTCCATGGTAGCATTTGTTATTTTTTAATAAACTTAATCAAAGGATAGTAGAAATTTCTTACTCCACCTTTTTTGATCAGTATACTCGTAATAATTGGATATATAACGTTTATAAGGAATAATGTAATAGCAATATATAAAGGAATCCATCTTTCAATAGTATGTTTAATATTTAAAACTGGAAATGCAATGATCGATGCATAAAATAGAAATGACCATAAAATTTGAAAATTCAACAAGTCTGCGCCTTTCTCATTTAAACCAATAATTTTATCACGCTTTGTTATCCAGAGGATTAGAGGAATAATAATATTACCTAATGGAATAATTATGAATGATAGTACAGACAAATGAAAGAAAATCATATAACTATTATCTTCTTTCTTATTGTAGTCAAGGATATTCTCCAGGTTGATATCCAGGATGTTACAAATTCTCTTTAATGTATTTCCAAGAGGTTCAGTCTCGTTTTTTTCAATTCTTTGCAGGGTTCGTAAGTTAATCTTTGCCGAATCAGCAAGTTGTTCTTGCGTTAAGCCTTTATGCCTGCGTACCTCCTGAATCTTTTCTCCGATTGTTATCATTTTCAAAACTATTAGTCTCCTGGATCAAATCTACAATCAGTATTCAAGAAGCTGTTATGGTTTCCGTACGACATCTTTACGGCATCTGTGCCAATTATGTGAAAATCAAGGCGGGAAAACTCAAATTCGATCGGCATGCCTGAAATCAATGCTAACATCGTAAATCCCTTTATCAAACTTACCCATAACCCCACTCATTTCGAAGTTAATTTTTACCTGGCTGATATTGATACAAAGAAATTTTTCTCTCTTTCCCAAAGCTCTGTGCCCCGCATCCCGCAACCGGTTGGCAGTCGGCAGTTGGCATCGACAAACGAGTTGAGGATTAATGTACAATTTAAATAGCTCACACAACACGGTGCACCTTATAGCCAATACTGTTTTAGTCAATTTCACAACCGGATCAGGTTTCAGACAGCAGGTTGAATAAATCGATATTTAAAAATATTATCTCCTTACCAATCTTCTGAGATGTCATGATTCCGAGTTCTTCCATCTGCCTTAAGTATTTCTTTGCTGTATTAAGACTCTTAATATCATGACTAACTATCTTCTTTGGGCTGATATAAGGCTGTTCAAAGATTTTTTCTACAGTTTCCTTTCGGATATGGGACAGTTTTTGACTGATCAAATCATTGGTTCTTTTAAACAGATTGTCTATCTCGGTTATTTTCTTTACTGTATAAAGTGAAGTTTCTTCTACAGCTTTAAGCATGTAAAGAATCCATTCTCTCCAGTTTCTTAATGTTGTCACATTATTAAGCAGGTAGTAATAATCATCCTTATTCTCAATAATATAGGCACTTAGATAAAGTATAGGCACATCCAGCAGATTTTTTTGGGTCATCAGCAACAGACTCAATATCCTTCCTGCTCTGCCATTCCCATCTCTGAACGGATGAATTGCCTCAAACTGATAATGTGATACGGCAAGTTTTATTAATGCATCATGTGAATATTTGTTATCATCATTAAGGTATGATATCAGGTTTTCTAATTTTTGCCGGATTACTTTTTCACCACGGGGAGGAGTGTAAACAACTGTCCCGCCCAGACTGCCACTGCCTCTTTTTTTTATTACGGTTTCTGTTTGCGGAGGTCGTATCCCATCCCTTACTTGTTTGATCTCCTGATAGATCTTAATCATTAAATCTATACTGAAACTTCCCTGAGTCCTTATGTCATTGAATCCTGACCAGAGTGCCTGACGATATCTCAATACCTCTTTTGCATTGCCCTTTAATCCATCATCCTCACCTGAAAGAGCTTTATATAGTTCATCATCGGTAGTAAAAATATTCTCGATCTCTGTACTTGCTTTTGCTTCCCGGAGTGAGATTGTGTTTACCAGCATTGATTGGTTCGGGAGTGTTTTGGCCAGCCCTTTCAATTCCGCCAGGGCTTTGTTTGCAGCAATCGCTGCCTGCAGGATCTCAACAGTTATTACCTTTTCATCAGGAGGAGGAAGCAAAGGCAGTTCATTGAATGGCTGATTCCGATCGTATTGAAATAGCTTTGACATTTTAAATTCTTTATGTCAAATATAAATATAATTTGACAGATCCATTAATCTAATGTCATTTATTTAATCATTATGATATTCACTTATTTAATCTGTTGCATTTGACAGATAAAACATCAATTGTCAATTTTGGGTGTTTTTTGACACTTCCCCTTACCACGGCCCTGCCCCGTCAGTCCCAATAGCCTTACCACGGCAACACCATTCAACCCCATCTTATGCCACGTCTGACTTTCACAGAAAGAAAAGCAGACCGAAGTTAAATAAACAAAGAATAGAATAAGTAAAAAATCTGAAATCAGTCCTGGTTGGCAGCTGCAGGTTCTTGGTTTCACGGACTATATTAAATCCTTTCAGGGTTTTACGGCATCAGGAGAGGTAGTACCACCGGTTTCGCCGGATACAAGGATTGAATCACAAAGGGATCCATTTAACCGGAATTTCAGAATGTTTTGATAATCTGCAGAGTAATACCAGTCTTCAAAGTCTTTCTTTGAATCGAACCGGATGATAACTGATTTAGTGTACTCCCATTTGCCTTCCAGGATGGTAGGATTCTCATCAACTGCGAGATATTCTCCCTTATATTTTGAAAAGACCTCATCAACCGAGCCAAGGTATTTTTGATACTCAGCCGGATCGGTGATTTTTATCTGTGCAACGAAGTAATGCGTCATGGGAAATTTAAATTACTATGCTGTTGAAATGAAGTATTTTTGTTTCAGTAACTAATCCTGTTGTATTTCTTCCGAATCTCACCGGCACACTGATCCTGCCGGCAAAGTATATCAAAAATCCAAAATGAAATCAATTCACGGGATTTTAACCCTTGCTGTTGCTTGCCATATTCAACATTATCTGCCGGGAGATTTATATCTTTCATTATTCTGGCATTCCGGCTTCTCAGATCATGTTTTTCAGATACTTGCCCGTAAGCGACCGGGGGTTGTTTACAATGTCTTCAGGTAATCCCTGGAATATCAGCTCGCCTCCCTTTTTGCCGCCTTCGGGACCAAGATCGATTATCCAGTCGGCATATTTTATAATATCGAGGTTGTGTTCGATGATTACAACCGCGTTTTCATTGGCCACCAGCGATTTCACTATCCTGTAAAAATTATCGATATCCGACAGATGCAGTCCGGTGGTGGGTTCATCCATTATGTAAATGTTGCTTTCGTTTGTCGGTTCGGTTGCAATCTTCAGCCGCTGCGATTCACCCCCCGACAGAGTGCTGAGTGACTGGCCCAGTTTCAGGTAGCCCAGTCCGACTTCCTGAAGAAGATGCAGGTGCTTTTTGATCCTGGATGATTTGAAGAACTCGTACGACTGATTAACTGTCATATCGAGAATTTCCGCAATATTTCTTCCGAAAAGTTTCAAATCCAGCACTTCTGCGTGATACCGTTTCCTTTCGCACTCATCGCAAACGGTTTTTACCGAATCGAGGAAGTGAAGCTCAAATGTAAGAACACCCTGACCGTTGCATTTCGGGCAGGCCCCCTTAGAGTTAAAACTGAATAAAGAAGGATCGGGCCCGGTTGCAGAGGCAAATTCTTTTCTTATCAGATCGAAAACTCCGATAAAGGTAGCTGTATTGGCCCTTGAGGATTTCCCGATAGGCGACTGGTCAATCACAATGGCTTCGGGATGCTGCCGGGCAAAGCACCCGTGTATGAGACTGCTCTTTCCGCTTCCTGCCACACCGGTAACACATGTAAGCACGCCCTTTGGAATCTTCACCGAGATATTCCTCAGGTTTTTGGCTGTTGCGTTTTCAATTACGTAAAACGATTCGAACGGCTTTCGGGAGAATGCCGGTTTGGTTTTTTTATTAAGAAACTCTGCAGTGATGCTTCCTGATGACGTAATTCCTTCAGGTTCGCCGTTATACACGATGTTTCCGCCGTATTTTCCGGCTCCCGGACCAATGTCCACTATCCATTCCGCCGACCTGATAACGTCAGCATCGTGTTCCACCACGAACACGGAATTGCCCTTGTCTTTCAACCGGAACAGTATATTGATAAGGTTTTCGGTGTCGCGCGGATGCAGTCCGATTGTAGGTTCATCGAGTTATTGTGTTGTGAGAAAAATTGTTTGAAAAAGTATTAAATTCTGCGCCAGTTTGCCTGTGATGCAAACGGGAAATTATTCTTTTTTAATCTTATATATTTTAATCCTTCTGACTGCTACATCTGTCGCTGTTCCTACATAAATTCCTGGTTTGCCTGATGATAAATAGTAAGTAATCTTTTTTTTGAAGACAAACTGGTTATTGACATAAACAGAGAATTCATCACCTTGCAGATCAATCCTTGCAGTAAACCAATCATTTATTGGAAGAGCAACGTTCCCTTTCTCTTGTTTCTCATATGCTTCTGTCCACCAAGGGACTATCCCATGTGCAACAGGCACATATGCTACTTTATTAAATTCTCCGCCACCTCCCGGCATAAACCAGACAACTTCATAATTTTCGACATCCTGTGCTCTCAATGCAAATCCAAACCAACCGCCAGTTGGTGAATTCTCATCATGAAATCCTGCAAATTTCATATCAACAGTCATCGAATAATCGCTTAATCTATCTCCGAAAAGGATGACTTTCCCATAGGCATCATCTTTCTTTTTTCCTGTGAAGTCATCTATTTCCTGATCGTAAATATTTCCAGTCAATAGCAGCACTTGTTCGTTGTCAATTGTATCAATTTTAAACAAGTCTGAGTTTTTCTCTATCGTAATCCGGGTCAAATCAAGATAATTGACTTCGTTTCCTGTAGCCTTTGATATAAGATTTAATGTAGTCATATAAATTCCGATTGTTACATATGTTAGTTACGCATTATGTGTTGTTGTATTATCTGTGCCGGATTAAATCCTGTCAGGCGCTTTGGATCAGCAGACTCAGGATATTTAATATTCTGATAAAGCCAGATCAGGAAATCATTAGAACTATTATTATTGAATACAGGAATTTGTTCTGCATAAAACTCGTTGACGCAGCCAGCTGACGCCTGAGTTTCGGCAGACACTGTCATCCGAAGCTAATTATTTCAACTTTTCAATCACAGAAAAGACTTCCTGAACATAGTCCTGAACCTGGGCTGGAAGATTTGAAATATTTGTATCGAAATGCCATCTCTTAATTTCTCCACCTTGATTTATCTCAATGTGAAAACCTCCCTGGTCGGCACAATCAGGACATCCGAATGTTTTATCGGGATTCTTAATCAGATAGGCAGGAAAATCATCTATTAATTTTTTGGCCGGATTATATTTTTCAATCGTCAAAGCTTCTGATTTAAATTTCAATGCTGATCCGGTATAATAGTCGAAATCATCCGGATATATGTTCCCGTCTCTGACAATAAAAAAATCCGCACAGTTTCTTAAACAAAATCCATGGGCGCTGCCAAAAGCAAAATAGTCAATATTTTCAAGATTTTCTTTGGTGCAGGAGACTGAAAAGCTCAAAAGGGCTATCAATGTCAGAATATACAGTTTCGATTTCATGACGTTCGGTTAAATTGCTCACCGGCATAATCAGTTCCTGGCAACTCAAGTCAGCATTACTCATATCTTAATGCCACAGCCGGGTTCTGGTTGGCAATCCTGTAGTAATTTATGGCGGCAACCATTGCCACCAGGATCAGTATTGCAAGGCTGCATAAAGCGAAAAGCCACCAGCTAAGCGGCACTTTTACTGCAAAATTCTGCATCCATTTATTTACAGTAAACCACACTCCGATCAGTCCTGCCAGAACGGAAGGTATTGCAACATACTCCAGCCCGAGAATAAAAAGCTTCAGGATATCCGACATTGTGGCGCCATTTATCTTACGTATGGCAAGCTCTTTCTGATGCCTCTTTGCCTCGTTCGTCGTATAACCCAGCAACCCTATAATTGCAATGAGCAATATGACAACATTCCCGGCCATCAAGGCATTGCGAAAACCCCTCTGCGAGCTGTAATTGTTCTGGAGCTCTTCCTCCAGGCTGCTGACCGAGGCATCTCTGTTGGGCATGCCCAGGTTCATTACCTCCGCTAACTTCTTTTTCATTCCTGTTTCTGATCCCTCATTGACTTTCACCAGAATTTTAAATGGGGATGCCGGATTGTCAATTTTTGTCTGCAAAACCCTCTCTTCAGGCAGGTAGAAAAACACCGAAGGCCTCATGTCTGGTTCAGCCATTGATTTAATAGTGAATTCAGGGAAGACACCGCATACGGTTGTTGAGCCATGTTCGGATATTTCAAGCTGCTTTCCGACAACCCCTTCATTCCAGCCGTTGTTGATCTTCAGCAGCTCTGCTCCCTTTTCGCTAATAATAACATCGTTGACGGCAGCATTTTCCGGGGAGAAATCCAATCCTTCCGAAACCCTGATGCCAAGAATTGAGAGGTAGTTTTCATCAGCGGCGTAAAAATCAGCCACATTGAACAAATCCCTTTGTCCATCCGGTGATTTCACGTTGTTTCCGGAAGCGCCATCAACAGGCAATGTATAACCCAGTCCCACCTTTTCCACTTCAGGCATCGACCTTAATTCGTTCAGTACGGCAGAAATCTTATTGCTTTCCATGCCTGTGGTTGAACTGTAATAGACTCCCTCTGTCCGGTATCCGTGATCCGCATTCTTCATCCTGCTGAACTGCATTGTGACAACGATCATTAATGTAAGGATAAACGATGCACCTGCGAACTGGATAGAAAGCAGTGCCAGCTTCCACCTGTTGCTTTTAAGCTTGTATGACCGGAAAACGGTTACCACCGGGATGCGCGAGAAAAACCTGCCGGGAAGATAAGCGGTAATTACCACCAGCACCGAGACAATCAGCAGCAACGGCCATAAAACGTAGGGATTCAGGGTTGCGAGGATGCTGTGCTGAAGCTGTGATTCAACCACCGGTTTCAGCGCTGCAATGATGAGAACAGCCGCGGTTACGGAAATGATGAAAAGCATTAGGGTCTCTATGAAAATCATTTGCTGCAGTCTCCCCGTCTGGGCGCCAAAAGTCTTATGGATGGCTGATGATTTCGCCCGGTTTACCAGCGCACTCATTGTCAGCAGGATGTAGTTCATGAGCGAAACAAAGAGAACTGCAAAGGCTATGGTACTGAGAATGATGATCATGTCCCTTGCATTATCGGCATATATTTTTCTAATAGGCAGGAAGGAATATTTCAGGATCATACCTCCCTGCTCTTCTTCAAGCTTCACAATGTCCTGGTGCACCTCCTGCATCTTTCTGACGGCCGGGGCAAGGCTTTCGGGAGTGAATTGCGGTTCCAGTTTTACGCAGGTGTAATACCTATCATTACCCAGCCAGTTCGAGGTCCCGTCCCACGTGAAATGCTTTGTTGAAACCATCGAGATCAGCACATCATAATGATAATTGGTATTCTCAGGCAGGTCTTCAAACACACCGGCTATGGTAAGTTTCTGATCGGGGTATCTCTTCAGGGATATTACATTTCCGATAACCTCTCCTCCAATGGCTTCGGCAATTTTATCCGATACCATGCAAGACATGGGTGTTTTTAATATTTCCCCAGGATTTCCGCTTTCAACCGGACGGGGCAGTACATCAAAAAGGAATTCATCGGCCAGGGAGACTTCCGCTTCATAGCTGTCAAGGTTTTCGGTGTAGAAGATATTTTTACCTAATGAATTCAGGCGGCAGGCCTTTTCAATGCCAGGCACCTCAGCCTTCAGGCCGGGACCGATGGCTCCACTGACCCTCGGGTAACTCACCAGCTTTTCAGATGTTTTGTCAGGCTTGAAGTTTTCATGTACGACATAAATACCCCCGGCATCAGGATAAAAACTATCATAGCTGTAATAATAGAATACCTCTGCCAGCAGAATGATCCCGAAAGCAAGTCCCGCGGCAAGGGAAATGATACGTGTTACAGTATATTCTCCCTTCCGGAACAAGGGACGGATTGCCAGCCTGAATCTGTTCATGAAAAGCTTTATTAAGGGTTACAATAATAAAGAGACATAAATTATTACCTGTCGCTGCATTCCTGTATAACCAACAATGACTGGGGAATTGTCCATGCCGGAGATTTCAGACTGACAATCATTGATTTCCCGGTCACACCTTTTTTAAGTCAGGATATATTTTTATTTCGCAATAATAACCACCGCCTCCGCCTGCGTGCAAGAAATGCCTGTTACCGTCCATATCTCCGAAAAACCAGGACAGGCACATTCCTGATCTTTTGCCATTATTTGTAATGTTTTCCTGAAAAAGCAAAGGCCTGGACTCGTCTGAATTGATAACATTAAAAGTCAGGTCGTCAGGAATCTGCCAAACGATTCCATATTTATTATAAAGCGTATTTTAATTACTCAAGTTCAATTATACCGCCCATGTTAGCGTTTCGTTATTTCCTTAAAAGTCTTGTAATTTCTTCAATTGGGACAGAAGTTTTAGTATTGATTTCCTCAATAGTCAATCCCTGATTATGAAATCTGGTAATAAATTGTATCATCGCTTCTCCAATTTCGATTAAATGTTTGTCAGGATCGAAAAATTTTATTGTTTGTTGCCCCTATTGGTTCCTCGTGAATTTCATTTACGAATGTGACATTATTTTTATAGATATCGGATTATTGGTTTGAGTTAGCGTTTGTTTTTATTTTTAGGATACTTTATATAAAGTACTGGTTGTCAGCTCTAAATGATCATGGTATTATTCACGAAGGCAGATACTTTTTCCTTATCAAGAAAACCGTTAGTCCTTACACCGCTGCATACATCAACGGCAAATGGCCGGACTTCCTGAATTGCCTGCTTTATATTATCGGGATTTAGTCCTCCGGCAAGGAACACAGGACATTTGGAATTTTCGCGGATCTGTCTGCTAAGGTTCCAATCATGTATTCTGCCTGTCCCTCCGAGTTCTTTTACTTTAAGATTTGGATTACCGCTGTCAAGTAATATGGCATCTACATTTTCGGATATTTTTATAGCCAGGTCAACAGAATCAGAATCAATGACATGAATTACCTGAACTATTTTCACAGATGGCAATGCATTCTTAATTTGAGAATACGAGCCATCGGAAAGTAAATCAACTATTTGTATGGTATTAGTATTAGTACGCTGATGATGCTTAATAATCCCGGAAGCAGATGTCTCACTTGTCAGGAGAAAAGTCCCGATGGGTGGAGGTACTGTCTGAGCGATTTTTTTAATTAATTCGTCCGGAATTGGTCCCGGGCCACTTGGCATTTTAGCAACTAATCCGATTGCGTCAGCTCCTGATTCGATAGCTGTTTGTGCTTCAGAAACACTACTGATGCAACAAATTTTTATCCGTATTTTCATAAATGGCCTTTTGTTTGAGAGTGATCACCGCTTACAACTGAATATCCAGTACCATCAGTTTTTATATTTGTATTACCGTGTATGTTTTGGCCACTCGCCTGTACATACTATTTCGGATCCTTCGAAATTTACAAAATCCATTAATATCCTTCCCTTAACCCATGCTTCCGCCCCGTCACTCACAGATGAAAATGATATTGCCATCAACTGATGTCTTTAAGGTTCGTGCGGCTAATTGCCGGCTTTTTGGATCAGAAATTTAGGAAAACATCAGGACAAAGACAAAGGACACTGGATAAAAGTCACAGGCTGGAAATGGTTCGGGGCGTGCGGCGTGCGGCGTGCGGCGAGAGGCGTGCGGCGAGAGGTGTGAGGCGTGAGGCGTGAGGGTGCAAGATGTAGAGAGTTGGGTGCTGAGCTGGGTGCTCTCTGCACTCTGGCCCCTGATCCCCGCCTTGAGCTATCTGGCTTGTGACTTGAAAATTGAACAATTACGTTAAATTTGCCTTATAATATTACGGATATTTGTTTCCGGACCTTTTATTAATAATGCGAACCAAAATGTTCAACTACACCGCTACTTATACCGACCAGTACCAGCTGACAATGGCCCAGGCTTACTTCCTGAACGGTCAGAAGGAAAATATCGCTGTGTTCGACTATTTCTTCCGGAAACTACCCTTCGAAGGGGGTTATGCTGTATTCGCCGGACTGGAAGACCTGCTCAACATTATCGGGGATCTGGAATTCACCAAAGATGACCTTGAATTCCTCAGATCAAAAGGATTTCACCATGATTTCATAGAATACCTTGAAAATTTCAGGTTCAGGGGAGATATATATTCCTCCTTTGAAGGAGATCTTGTATTTCCGGCCAGACCTGTACTGCAGGTTGAGGCAAATATTATCGAGGCTCAGATTGTGGAAACGATTCTCCTGAATATGCTCAATTTCCAGTCCCTTATAGCTACAAAAGCCAGCCGGATGAGATATGCAGCGGGAGAAAATGCTCTTATCGATTTCGGACTGCGTAGGGCACAGGGTCCTGGCGGCTATTATGCCAGCAGGGCTGCTTTTATTGGAGGATTCAATGCGACCAGCAATATTGTGGCAGGCCGGGATTACGGTATACCGGTATCAGGAACAATGGCTCATTCATATATCCAGAGCTTCGATGATGAACTTGCGGCTTTCAATCATTTCGCAGATGTAAATCCCATTGACTGCGTATTGCTTGTCGATACCTACGATACTCTTAACAGCGGTGTCCCGAATGCCGTCATAACAGCAAAACGGATGGAAGAAAAAGGCCACAGACTGCAGGGTATCAGACTCGACAGCGGCGACCTTGCCTATCTTTCTAAAAAGAGCCGCGAAATTCTCGACAAAGCGGGACTGAACTATGTCAAAATAGCTGTCTCGAACCAGCTCGATGAATATATAATCAAAAGTCTTAAGGGACAGGAAGCGCCCATCGATGTATTCGGCGTGGGAACAAACCTTGTAATCGGTCATCCCGACGCTGCGCTGGACGGTGTATATAAAATGTCATTTTCAGATGGCAAACCGCGAATAAAAATTTCGGAGAATGTGACTAAAATAACTCTGCCTCACCGGAAACAGGTACTGCGGGTACTGGAGAACGGTGGTACCTTCGCCGGCGCCGACGTGATAACTCTTCGCAACGAAGATGATGCAAAAATGATGTACCATCCTCTGTTCCCTCATAAGACGCTTGCCGTAGCAAATAAAAAGAAAGAGGCTCTGCTTCATAAAGTTATGGAAGGGGGAAAGAGATCGTCAGAACCTCTGAACTTAACACAGATAGCTCAGTACAGCAGGGAGAGGCTTAACCTTCTGCCTGATGAGTATAAACGATTCGACAATCCCCATGCCTACAAGGTCGGTCTCAGCGAAAAACTTTTGAAGGAAAGGAACAAACTGATAGAAGATCATAAATAATACTTAGATGAAAGCACTTGTTATTGTTGATGTACAGAATGATTTTATACCCGGAGGTTCTCTCGCGGTACCGTCAGGAGATAAGATAGTGCCGGTAATAAACAGCCTGCAGGAATACTTTGATCTGATTGTTGCCACGCAGGACTGGCACCCGCAAAACCATGTCAGCTTTGCATCGAACCATCCGGGGACTCAGCTTTTCGATACAATAGGTCTCGAAGGAACATCCCAGACTCTCTGGCCAGATCATTGTTTACAGGGTACATGGGGTGCAATGTTCCATCCCGATCTCCATACGGAAAAGATAGCTGCCATATTCCGAAAGGGGATGAATCCCGGAGTTGACAGCTACAGCGGGTTTTATGACAACAGGCACAAGATAAGCACAGGTCTTGCCGGTTACCTGAGGGAAAAAGGATCACCTGAATTATATTTCTGCGGTATCGCTGCCGATATATGTGTATATTACACAATATTTGATGCCGTAAGAGAAGGATTTACGGCAACACTGATCGAAGATGCTTCAGCGCCTCTTAACCAGGAAGCTTTTGTTGCCACAAAAAAGGAACTATCCGAAAACGGAGTGAAAATAATTACCAGCGACAATCTAAAGTTCAGCTGAAATATTTCCTATGAAATATGTGATCCTGGTATACAACGAATACCCGCCCGGTCAGTTCAGTTTATCGTCTTTTTACTTATCCTGCCGGTAAAGAACATCACTAATCCTGCCAGAATAAGTATCCCGCAGACAATCAGAGAATGATGTGGCTCAAAACTTATTTCATCCCATGATTTTAGTGATGTGGCGCCGGTAATAGCCAGGATAGAAAGAATCCCGAACAATAAGCCGTTTATAAGAGCAAATATCCCGAAGAACTCAAGCATATCTTTCCAGCTGAAAGTTTTATCCCTGTTCACCTTTACCGATATCCTGCTATGTGTCCGGCCATAGAAATAATAAATCAGAAGTCCGATATCAAGCCATGCGAGGAACCTGAGCCAGGTAAGAACAGGCAGGCTGTACATCAGGTAAAGGCTCGATATAACTCCCAGCGGAGATATTAACCATACAACCGGCACTTTAAAAGAACGTTTGATACCCGGATTTGTCCTTCTGAGAAGAAATACACTTGCTGAAACGATGGCGAATGCAAAGAGTGTCCCAATGTTTGCCAGTTCGGCTGCAGTACCGATAGGAATCAGAAGAGCAATAAGTCCGACTGCCACTCCTGTGATTATTGTTGTTTTGTAAGGTGTTCTGAAGCGAGGATGTACTTTTGAAATGTTCTCCGGGAAAAGCCGGTCACGCGACATTGCAAAAAAGACCCTGGGCTGACCCATCATCATAACAAGAAGAACGCTGGTTATACCCATTACAGCACCTACGGAAATTATTCCTGAAGCCCAGTCCTGGTGAATGACATTCAGTGCGAAAGCGATCGGAGCCGAAAGGAAAGACTGATTATCTGCATATTCCATTACAGGGATCATCCCTGTCAGGACAAGAGCAACAATTATATAAAGGCTCGAACAGATAAGCAGGGATACGATGATTCCCACGGGAAGATCGCGCTGAGGGTTCTTTGTTTCCTCAGCAGTCGTCGATACGGCATCAAATCCTATATATGCGAAAAAGACGATTGCAGCGCCGGTCATCACGCCTGTCCATCCGAAAGGCATAAAGGGACTCCAGTTTGCAGGTTTAATGAAGAAGATGCCGAAGATAATGAAGAATAGAATTACAGCAAGCTTAACCATTACTAAGACATTATTGAACCGTGCACTCTCCTTGATACCTATCACAAGAAGTGTCGTAATTATGGCAACTATTATCAATGCAGGTACATTGAACGGTGGCGTGCAGAGCCAGGCAGGAATGATTATTCCCATTCCTGCAAGAAGATTAACAAGGTAACCCGACCATCCTATCGCCACAGTAATTGAACAGACTGCATATTCCAGGATGAGGTCCCAGCCAATTATCCATGCAAGAAGTTCACCTATAGTTGCATAGGCATATGTATATGCGCTGCCGCTTACAGGTATTATTGAGGCAAACTCCGCATAGCATAATGCAGCAAAAACACAGGCTATAGCCGAAACGCCGAATGAAAGGGTCACCGCGGGCCCTGCATGAAGAGCAGCTCCAACTCCTGTAAGAACAAATATTCCTGTACCGATTATTGCACCAATACCAAGTAATACAAGATCAAAAGATCCCAGAGCTCTTTTTAATTTGTGTTCACTCTCTTCAGTCTGGGCAAGAAGTTCATCTATCGATTTCTTTGCAAAAAAATTGTTAGCCATACCTTTATCTGGTATTATCGTTTAACTTGCTGTGCTTTATCCCATAAAAGAAATATATTGAAAGGCCTATCAGTGTCCAGATACCGAGCCTTACCCAGGTTGAGCCGGGAAGGGATGTCATCAGATAGATGCATCCTATTGCTCCGGCTGATGCAACAAACCAGACAATTGGCGTTTTGAAGGGACGATGCATATCAGGACGTTTGATCCTGAGAATCAGAATGCTTACGCAGACCATTGAAAATGCAAGGAGGGTCCCGATTGAAACCAGCTCTCCGATCAGATCGATGGGGAAGAGACCTGAGATTGCAGCTACTATTGATCCGACAATTATTGTGGTTATATGAGGAGTCCTGAATTTTCTGTGAACCTTCCCGATGACAGGCGGTAAAAGTCCGTCGACCGACATTGCATAGAGTATCCTGGGCATACCTGTCAGCAGGACAAGGATCACCGAGCTCATTCCTGCTATTGCTCCAATTTTTATTATCGGTCTTAACCAGAACAGTCGGGCCCCGGCAGAATCGATCCCGACAGCTATCGGATCGGGAACATTCAGAAGCTTATAATTGACCATTCCTGTAAGGACCAGAGAAACTAAAATATAAAGTATTGTAACAATGATAAGTGAGCCAAGTATACCTATTGGCATATCGCGCTGAGGATTTTTCGACTCCTGTGCGACTGTCGAAACTGCATCAAATCCCAGAAATGCAAGGAAAACTATCCCAGCAGCCCTGAATATTCCGCTCCATCCGAACTGACCTGGTTGTCCCGTATTTTCAGGAATAAAAGGCACATAGTTCTCCGGGTTAATATAAGAAATACCAAATCCGATGAAAAGGAGAATAACTGCAATTTTTATTATTACAATTATATTATTGAATCTCACCGACTCCTTTATTCCGAAATAGAGAATTGTTGTGATGAGTGCAACAATGAAAACCGAAGGAAAATTAAGAATGGCCCCTGTGGCGATCCATTCTCCATCCTTAAAAGTGAACGGAGCGTTACACAGATCAGCAGGAATTGCAATCCCGAAATCTCTCAGGAAACTTACAACATATCCCGACCATCCGACTGCGACAAGTGATGCTCCGAGAACATATTCAAGCACCAGGTTCCATCCTATAAACCAGGCAAGTATCTCTCCCACTGTTGTATATGCATATGAATAAGCGCTTCCGGATATTGGCATCATCGAAGCAAATTCAGTATAACATAAGGCCACGAACATACATACCAGAGCCGATATTGCAAATGATATGCTCAGTGCAGGCCCTGCATACTGAGCTGCCGCAGTGCCTGTAATTACAAAAATACCTGTTCCGACTATACAGCCTATGCCTAAAAATACAAGGTTTGTAGCAGTTAAAGCCCTCTTAAGACCATGCTCAGAGTCTGAGACAGCCTGCATCATCTGCTGAAGGGATTTTGTTCTGAAAAGTTTGTTTGCCATTGTCTGGGATTAGTATTACCGCCTTACGGATCCTTCTGCCGGGCTTTAACCGGCCGGATCAGGCACTACCATTTCTGTGAAGCCCGGCCCCGGTTTATCAGGATCAAAAACAGGGACTAAAATAATCGAAATTATCAATTTTGATGAAAAAAATAACAATCATTAAGAAATATGGCAATTCTGCTGTTAAATTACCCGGATTATTCCGGTGGGAACACTGCGGTCAAGGACTCTTATTTGCAGATGATCTCCGGGAACAACACCCTTTTCGGCAAGCGTCCGGTGCAGCGTCTGAAGGACGATCTCAGGGGTGTTGTTGTTCCTGCTCAGATGGGCAAAACAAATATTGCTGAGATCATCATTTATAATTTCCGCAATGAAAGAGGAAGTCTGATGATTTCCCAGATGACCGTTATCTGACCTGATCCTTGCTTTCAGGAATCGCGGGTAACTTCCTTCGCTTAGCATCTGTTCATCATAATTTGATTCGATCACAAGGAAATTTGAATTCCTGATGTAGGAAGCAGCTACGGGAGATATATGTCCCAGATCGGTGGCAATTGTTATTTTTCTGTCACCCCCACAAACATGGAAACCGATGGTCTCGGGGGCATCGTGGCAAACCGGGAATGCCAGTATTTCAAGGCCCGCCAGGCGGAATGATTCCAGCATCGGGATCGTCCTGACAGAATCCGGGATCATTTTTTTTACCGATCCGAGAATATTCTGCCGGATCTTCCGGGTTGTATAGGCAGGTATATGATCTTTACGCGTGAGCAGTTCAAGTCCCTTTACATGATCAATATGGTTATGAGTGACAAGTATTCCGGTAATAGTTTCAATTTGAATACCAATATTGTTAAGGTACTTACGGATCAAAGAAGCTGAAATGCCGGCATCAATCAGTATCCCGCTGTCACTGTTACCCAGATAATAACAATTACCGCTGCTCCCGCTGCTCAGACTACAAAAATTGAGTTCAGTCAAAATCTGATACTTTTGGGACAAATATATATATAATCACTGATCAGAAACGAGGGCAGGAAAACCGAAAATTATTTTGAGGAAGGGAACAAAAGGTGGCGGGGATTGTTATATAGGCGGTGTGAGGCGTGAGGTGTGAGG
>Ga0116157_10001184_pt1 | contig 26487 bp, 26 predicted proteins | sample AD_UKC048_MetaG_FD_89882 | JGI IMG/M metagenome (GOLD analysis project Ga0116157, IMG submission 89882) | Active sludge microbial communities of municipal wastewater-treating anaerobic digesters from USA - AD_UKC048_MetaG | ecosystem: Engineered > Bioreactor > Anaerobic > Digestate | place: USA... | reverse complement strand
TGAATGATGAAAGATCTGACTTATCTCCTACCAAATTAATGCTGTTACCTATCCTCTGTGATATGTTCAGAGACTATTCCCTTGACGAGCTGCAGGGTGTATACTTTAAAGGGTTACCGCTCAGGAGCCTCTTCTTTTTCCCTTGGCAAGACTCTCTTTCTCCGCCCTTACGATCAATACGGGATCAATACGGGATCATTACGGATGAAATCCGTATTGATCCCGTATTGATCCCGTATTGATCGTAAGGGCCATATTAGGAATGCTTTAATAGACAGAAAGTTATCTAAATCGCGTGACGCTGATGTAAGAAAACGCGCTCAGACGATGGCAACGTAGCAGGGAAGTTCTTTTACTACAAGGCGATAAATGGCTTCGCTGTCCAACTCCGGCCAGAGGAATGTTTCACGTGAAACGACGCAGCGGGTCAGAATGGCTGAGATGCCGCCGACGCAGACAAGATAGAGGGCTCCGAATTCCCTGATCGCGTTTTCGATCTCCGGTGAACGCTGGCCCTTGCCGATTATGACTTTCAGTCCATGTTCCAGAAGTGCCTTTGTGTATTTATCCATGCGCATGGAAGTCGTGGGTCCGATGGCACCGCTGACTTTTCCCGGAGGGTTGGGGGAAGGCCCGCAATAAAAAAGCGCGCTTTCCGAAAAGGGCAGGGGATTGGGTTCTCCGGTTCGGATGAGTTCGACAAGTTTGGCATGCACCTGGTCGCGGGCGGTGAAGAGAGTTCCGCTGAGAAGAATTTTATCGCCCCGGCGCATTTCCCTTTTTTCGGCCTCGCTGATGGGGAGTGTTAAATGAAAAGTCCGCATGGCAGTCCCATGAAAAAGGAAAACGGTTTCACGTGAAACATCATAAGATCCTGGAAGTGCAGCGATGGGAATGGCAGTCCATATTCACAGCCACCGGCAGGGATGCGATGTGGCAAGGCGCGGTGAGAATCCTGACCGCGAGGGCGGTGGTTTTTCCACCCATACCTTGTACTCCGTTTCCACGTTGATTGATCTGGCTTAAAATGCGTTTTTCCCAAAGACGCAGGGGATCGTCGCCGGAAAAATACTCCGCTGGCATAAAGAGGGATTTCTTGGCCAGGACCGCGGAGTATTCAAAATCGCCGCCGATGCCAATGCCGACCGTGACTGGAGGACAGGGCTTTCCGCCGGCGAAAGCCACCGTTTCCACTACGAAGTCCTCAATTTCCTGCGGGGTAGCCGTAGGATCGAACATCTTGAGGACGCTGACATTTTCCGCGCCGCCGCCCTTGAGTCCGAAAAAGAGTTTCAGATTATCGCCTTTTACCTGCTCCAGATGCAGGATCACGGGTAAGGATTTGTTAAGATCCAGCTCCGTTTGTTGCGTTGATTTGTCTCTTTGTACACTGTGAGGCAGGGGGTCCAGATACAGGTTGAGTTTCCCCCGCAAGGGATCCGGAGCCAGGGAATTCCTCAGATAATACCGCTTCCAAGCCTCCGCCGCAGCGAATTGGATGATACCCCGCAGGGCACCATCTGCGATTAAAACCTGGTTGCCCAATTCGGCAAACACCACCAGCAGTCCGGTATCCTGACAGGTCGGAACCTGGTCTTTTTCAGCGAGTTCCGCATTGTCGAGCATGGCCTCCAGCATATCGCGAGCCAGCTCGTCAGTTTCGCGATCAAGGGCCAGGCGCAAAAGATTTAGGGTTTCCGGATTTGGCTGGCAAAAAATCTCGCCCACCGCCGAAAGCACGGATTCCCGAATTTGCTCCGCTGCAATGATTTTCGGCGCCATAGCTTTAAAGCCCCAAATTGGGCATTTTTTGAGCATTTCGCTGGCAGATCGACACTTATTATTACCTCAGCCTTTTTTGCGCATCAGAAGGTATTTTAAAAGCAGGTCGTCGATGGGCGTGGCCGTGCTCACCGGATTGTATTCGATCTGGTATTGATGGCATCCGGATTTTAAACTTTTGACGTGGGAATTGTAAGCTTCCAAATATTGGTTCCGGATCTGCCAAGGGTTGACCGTGAGTTTTTCCCCGGTTTCGCTATCCACAAATTCCGTTTCGTGTTTGAACTTGAAATTGTCTTCCTGCAGATCCGTGATGTGGAAAACCAGCACTTCGTGGCGGCGGGAGCGGAAGTGTTTCAGGCCGTCGATGATGCTTTCCGGCTCGTCCAGCAGGTCGGAGATGACGATGATCAGGCTGCGCTTGCGGATGGTCTCGGCCGCTTTGTGAAGGTTTTCCAGGAGTTGGGTGGAGTCTTTGGGCTCAAGTTCCGCCAGCACTCGGAATATTTGCGGCAGGTAGCCCTTGTAGGCGCGGGGTGGGAGTAAATTCGTAATTTCCGTGTTGAAAGTGATCAAGCCGGCAGCGTCTTTCTGGCCGATCATCAGCCAGGCCAAAGCTGCCGCGAGCCGGCTGGCGTAATCGATTTTGGTGCTTTCCCCGGAACCGTAAAACATCGAGCGGCTGTGGTCGAGCAGGATGTAGCAGCGGAGGTTCGTCTCCTCCTCGAAGCGTTTAACGTAGTAGCGGTCGGTCTTGGCGACGATCTTCCAGTCGATGTTTTTGATGGGGTCGCCGCTGTTGTATTCGCGGTGGTCGGAAAATTCGACGCTGAAGCCGTGGTAGGGGGATTTGTGCAGGCCGACGAGGAAGCCCTCCACGATGACCTTGGCCGAAAACTGGAAACGCCGCAGTTTGGCCGCGGTTTCCTCAGTGAGCAGGGTCAAGGTCAGGCCTTGGGTTTACTTTTGAAAAGCAGGGCGAAAGGTATCAGAACAACATAGACCGCGACGATGATGAGCGGCGAAATCGTGATCTCGTTGGCGGCCATGATGACGTAGCCGAGGATCAGAAGCAAGGCCGCGACGCCCAGGATGATGAAATTCAGTTTTCCGAGTTGGAGCCGGTCGTTCTTTTTTGCCATGTTGTCTCCTTAGTTTGGGATCTGTCAGGTCGGTTGGGCCTCGTAGCCGTGGAATGTGTTTTTCACCTGTTCGTAAACGAGATCGGAAAGTTCGCCGCGGCCGCGGTTGGGATCATATTCCACCGGGTTCAGGAAACAAAGTTCCGCCTCGAGCCGGTGCGCGATGAGGTTCCAGTAGTATTTGAGGAAATTAACGCCACGATACCAGCAGACGGTGGAGCGGTTTTCGTCGTTGACCTGCTTGCCGTCCAGCCGCAAATAACGGATGCAGACGGGCACCACGGTGCAGCAGGCGTCGACCGCCACCTGGAAGAGCGATTTGCGGAATTCATTGACGTTGGAGCCGTCCGTGCCAGACTGCTCGGGAAACAAGGCCACTTTGAAGCCGGAGCGGAGTATTTCCGTGAAGTTCTTTATCTCGGCGGGCAGGGAGACTTTCTTTTTACGGTCCGTCATAATGCAACCGCCGTGGCGGACGAGGGAGCCCAAAACCGGGGTTTCGCTCATGTCCTTGGAGGTGATAAAAACGTAATTTTCCATCGCGGCGAGGACGAAAATGTCCAGCAACGAGGCGTGGTTGCCCACCACCAGGTAATTTTGGTCCTTGAGTTTCTTGAGTAATTCCGCGTTTTTAACGTTCAGTTTGATATGGAAGGAGCGCACGAATCTTTGGCAGGTGCGGGTGGTGTTCTTTATCTCAAGCCAGCGGCGCTTGATGGGGTTCTTGGCAAACAGGCGGATAAAGAAAGAACGGCAGAAAAACCGCGCCAGAATCAGCGCATGCCAGATGAAATGGAACGCTTTGATGAGCCACATTGCTGTCTTTCCTTTCTGTATCTTATTTTTGGTCCCGGTATCAGGGATAGATATCCAAACTATGTGAAAAATCTTTATCTGCGCCTTTGGCTATTTGTCAAGATTTTTGTTTGGCCGGTCCCTCACCCCCAAAAAAGCCGGCGGGAAGACCGTAAGCCGGATTCTGTGTCCGCCGCTGGCGCGGCGGCTGATGTCCATTCCTCTGGATCCGTCCTCGCGGGCGGATTCAAGCTGCCTACCCGGAAGCCATAACGCGCGGGCAGCGCTTCCTGGCTTCCCTATTTGGCATTGCACCGGATAAGGCATTCCCGGCAAACCCTGTCACCAAGGTTTCCGGTGGTCTCTTACACCACCATTTCACCCTTGCCCGACACTAAAAACTGCGGTCTCTCAACGGCAGAAAAAAGGAGCGCGCCGGGCGGTTTGTTTCTGTGGAGCTGGCTCTGCATCGCTGCAGCTTCCCGTTAGGAAGTATCCCGCCCTGTGGTGTCCGGACTTTCCTCTGTCCCGCAAGGAGACAGCGGACATCTGATCTTCCCGTCAGTGTGATTACATAATATGAAAACAGCTGATTGTAGTCAAGTAAAAACAGCGAGTCAGGATTTCTGCAGACTGTTGGGGTTTCTCTATGAAAACTTCGCCGGGAAGCAGCTCAGTATTTTACGATCCGTTTCAGCTCGGAGCCACTCCGGTTGCTTGCCCGGACGTAATAAATACCCGCCGGCATAGAATTTCCCGCAGAGTTTGAACAGTCCCAAACGCACTCGGCGCCGGAAGGCTGGGACCCCAGATCCGCGATCTGCTCTCCGCGCAGGTTGTAGATCCATAATTGAACGGGTTCCGCTTTTGAATCCAGGACAAGATTCAGCCTCTCGTGAAAAGGATTGGGATAAGCTGACAGGATCAGAGGTTGCGGAGTCTGAAGCGGATCGTCGTTTTCCGTGCCAGATTCGGCGACGCTGACCTGCAAGACCGAATGGGCTGCAAGATTAGCCTGCACGTAACAAGTGTTGCCCGATGAAGATCGGTCCACCTGTTCCAGAATTCCGTTGGTGACGTGATAGGAGTAATTTCCCGGACGCAGACGGAAGCGGAGTCTAGCCTGTTCGAAAGCCAGATTTTGATTGTTGGTCACGATCGCCAGAACGCTATCCGCAGTGGCGTTGTTGGCTGGAAAATAACTCACGCTGAGGTTGGTTCCCGAAGCGCCGGCATAGCTCGTTTCCTGGGGTTGGACCTGCGAGCCAACGACGCGGATCAAGCGATAGGCGCGGTTTCCGTTGCAAACGCTGCGCGTGGCCAGGTTGTAGGGATAAGTGCCGATGGAGCCGCTGTTGTAATGGATGTGCCCCCAAAGCCCGAGCGCCGCACCCAACTGGGATAAATTCAACTGGTCGGAATAATCGTAGTGGTAAAAAAGGACTTTGGTTTTGTCCGGATACAGTCCCAAGCGCCCGTTCAGCCAGAGTATCTGGTCTTGCGTGAAGCTCTGCGATCCGTAGATGTTGGCCCGCCAGTTGTCGTAATTGTCATAACCTTCCAGACCGATGAACTGCAGGGAGCCGTAAACGAAATCATAATCCTGGGTGTGCAGCTGCCAGGCTGGATCAGGATTGTTGAGCCAGGGCCAGCCAAAATAGCGCCACCAGTTGCGCCGGGCGCTGCCCTGCGGTGGCGGCGTGCTGTTCCAACCGCCGACGTCGTGGTTGCCAACGGTGACAAAGCACGGAACGTCAATTTCCTCCAGCAGTCGCTGCGTCCAGCCGTACCAGTATTGTCCGGCAAAGCCTTCCAGCTCGCCTTCGTTAAGCAAGTCCCCGGTCAGGAGGACAAACTCCGGATTGATGAGATTAATGTCGTCGATGACGCTGCGAAAGTCGTTCACAGAGGTCGAATCGGAATCGAATCCCGCGTCGGGGTAATAAATGCGGGTGGGCAAATGAAGGTCGGTGATGTGGATGAAATAGTAGTTCGTTTTGCGGGTGGGAATGATCTGCACGGCATTGCGCGTGACATCTTCGATGCCGCCGGAGGCAGTCACTTTCAAGTCGTAAAGTTCAAACACCGGGACCTGCGGCACGGTGGCCTGGAGTTCCCATCTGGCAGGATTTTGCAGGTATTGGCTGGAATTTATCGTGAGAGCGATCTCCCGGCTTCCGTGCAGCAGCTGGGCCTGCCAGGCTGTAGTGGTGGATGGCGCGATACAAGTTATGACCAATGTTTCGCCGGGAATGTGGATGGCTGGGACGTTCAAAAGCGGTGACATGATAACGGTCAAGGTATCGCCCGGAGCGTTGAGCGGGCTCAATCCAGACGTCGTGACCGGCAGAAAAAAGAACGCCGCCAGAGCCAGCGATAGCAGCATCTGCCACCTCATCCGGCCTGTTTTCACATGCTTAGATTTCAAGCTGATTCCATGTTCTAGCTTCAAATCGTGGCCAGGATCGCGCGCACCTGATCGATCGGGATGGCAAATCCGATGCCGACGTTGCCGCCTGAAGGGGAATAAATGAAGGAGTTGATGCCGACCACCTGGCCTTTGATATTGACAAGCGGGCCGCCACTGTTGCCAGGATTGATGGCGGCATCGGTCTGGATCATGCCCCGGTAACTGCGTCCTTCGGTAGGAGCGAAACTGCGGTTGAGGGCTGAAATAACGCCGACTGACACTGTGGGCCGTGAATCGCTCATGATATAGGCGAAAGGATTGCCCAAAGCTATGGCCCATTCGCCGATGATCATGTCTTTGGAAGTGCCAAGTGCGGCAATGGGCAAATTGTTGCCTTCGATCTTCAGTTTGGCGATGTCGTGCGTGGTGTCGATGCCGACGACCTGAGCCGGAAATTCCCGCTTGTCGGGCAGCACGACCAGGATCTCCGAAGCTCCCTCGACAACATGGGCGTTGGTGATGATCAGGCCTTGGGAATCATAGATCACGCCGCTTCCAACACCTTTGACCTCGCGTTTGACGGGCATGCCGCCGAAGTAATCCAAAAATCCGAAACCGTAGCCGCGGACAATTTCGGTTTTGGTCACATTGACGCTGACCACGGCTGGCTCTATGGCTTTGACGGCCTGGGTGATGTCGTTGTCCCGTATGTTGGCGACAGCAGACATTTGGCTGGCTGGCTGGGCGGCAGTTACCTTTGCCTTGTCGGAATTGATCAGCATCAAGGTGACTCCGATATTCAGGATCAGCACGACAAGGGCGATGACCAGAGCGGTTGAGGTCTTCATTGTTATTCCTATTTGAACCGTTTGATGGCAAATTCAATGCTGGCCAGATTGACTTTGGCCTCAGGTTTGGCGCCGGGAACGCGTTCGTCTAGGATAGCGTAGATCGGATAGATCCAGGCGTCGCGCACCACATCCACCATGTCGCGGTGACAGCCCACGGCAACGATCACATTGGGATTCCTTTCGGTGATCAGCTTCTTGGCCAGCGAACCGCCTGTGGCCACGGCTGCATCTACCTTCTGCTGAGAAACCAGCTGTTTGATCTTGGCGATGTCGCAGCCTCCGCATTCCTCGCAACTGATGATGTCGGTGCCAATACGCACAGTGCAATCCTCTTTCTGCAGGCAATGCGGCAACAGGGCCAAAATCGAAGAGTTGCTGATTTCACGCTGGTCTGTGAGCACCGTCTCGTTGCTGAAATTCAGGTAGGACTCGATCAAAATGTTTTTGGAGGAGAAAGTGACAGTAGCCAGAAATCTGGCCAAGGGATAATATACGTGCACCAGCATCCAGCGGCTGAGGAGTCTCATCCAGCGGGCCTTGAGCCTGATATGGGTGGACATCAGCGTGGCTACCCAGGTGGCCACCAAAACAAGCAGCACCAGCAACAGCAAGCCAAAAATAAGGGTCTGGGAAGTTGACAGTCCCGGTTCTTGGAGGGCGTGGTATAAAAAGCCGAAATAGACAGCGCTGAGGATGATCAGGGTGATGCTGACAAAGGCTGGGAATTTTATCACGGAAAGGTATTGATCTTGTTCTTTCATGGTTCCTCCCGTAGCAAAGTTGGGTTGGTGGAAGTGTGTGAATTTCCGGCAGAAAACAGCGCGCCAGAGGAAAACCTCGCTCCGACCTGGAAGGCGCTGGCCGCCATAACCTTTTTGCCGGCTGGCTGGACGGCGGTAACGAGCAATTGCCTGTCCTGGCAATTCACAGTAAAACCGATATTGTTGATGATCCTGCCAACGGAGCCGGGTGCGTTCTGTGAGGGGTTTTCAGTGGCCTCGGCACGCAGAATTTTCAGCGGGGCATCCTGCCAGAATGAATAAGCCCCAGGAACGAAGGAAAACGCCCGGATGCGGGACAGGACTTCACTTGCGGGCCGGCCCCAGTCCAGCAGCAGATCCTCCTTTCGCAATTTACATGTGTATGTGGCCTGGATCTCATCCTGTTCGTGGGTGACGGCGCTACCCGAGTAGATTTTTGGCAGTAAATCCATTAACATCTCAGCTGCCAGGTCTGCCAGTTTATCATGCAGTAAGCTGTAATTGTCCTCGGCCGAGATGGGCATTTTTTCCTGCGCGAATATTGGACCGGCGTCCATGCGGGCATTGAGTTTGAAGATGGTCACACCCGTCACCTCCTCTCCCTGGAGCAGCGCGCTTTGGATAGGCGTGGCGCCGCGGTACTTCGGCAACAGGGAGGGATGCAGGTTCAGCGCTCCGTATTTCGGGATTCTGCGCAGTTCCCTTTTTAGAAGTGAGCCGTAGGACGCGGTGATCAGCAATTCCGGACCCAGGGCTCTGATCTTTTCCAAACTCTCGGCCGCGTTGATGTCCTGCGGTTGATACAAATCGAGGCCTTTTCGCTTCGCGTAATCGGCGACCGGGCAGGATTGGGTTCTCAAATTGCGTCCGGCGGCTTTGTCCGGTTGGCTTACCACTAAAAGCGGCGGAGCGCTTTCCGTCAGCCTGCGCAAGGCTGGCAGGCCATAATCCGAACTGCCGATAAACACTGTCCGCATAAGGTATCCGGGAGTTCAACCGTCCTGGCGGATATTGATGCCGTCCACGGCGGCGCTTTCCAGTTCTTTCAGCCGTCGCTTGAGTTTCAGGCGCGCGATCGTTCCCAAATGGTCGACAAAGAGGATTCCTTCCAGATGGTCATATTCGTGCTGGACCACGACCGCGGGATAATCTTTCAGCGACAGTTTTTGCCGCTGTCCCTGCAAATCCGAGTATGAAACAGTGATCTCGGCCGGCCTGGTCACATAGGCGTAAAGCCCGGGCAGGCTGATGCAGCCTTCCTCCGTTTCTGTCTGGCCGCCGCTGGATTCGATTACCGGGTTGATCATCACGATCGGATCCTTGGGCTTCCCTTCGCGGCTCCAGTAGGGATCGATGACCAGCATTCGCTTACTGACGCCGGTTTGCGGCGCCGCCAGGCCCACTCCGTCACGATGGTACATGGTCAGAATGAGGTCAGCGGCGTAATCGTGCAGTTCTTCATCGATGGCACTTACGTCCTCGGATTTTTGCCGCAGGACGGCATCGCCGTAGATGTGGATAGGCAGGAGCCTGGGCTCGCGGGACATCAGGACTGGGTTGTGCTGGCGGGCGGGACGATGCTGGCGATCGCGCCGCGCTGAAATTCGACGCGTACCTTGTTGGTTTCGTCGATCTCGATGACCACAATATTTTTATCCGGTTTTAAAGACACGACGCGGCCATAGATGCCGGATGTCGTAATAACCTTGTCGTTTACCTGCAGGCTGTCCAGCATTTTCTGCAGTTGTTTCTGTTTCTTTTGCTGTGGCATGATCATCAGAAAATACAGCACGGCGAACATGCCGATCATAAGCAGGATGCTGAAGGAAGCATTTCCTCCGCCGCCTTGGGCTGTGCCGGCAGCGGGTTGCGTGGCTCCCATGATTATTGAGTAGAGCATTCTTTCTCCTATTGGCCAAAGAATCTTGGCGCTATTCTTATCATTATTTGGATAATCAGATTGGTGTAAACTCCAGCCAGAAGATCGTCCGCCACGATTCCCCATCCTCGGGGCAGGCGCTGCGAAACTTTCACTGGCCAGGGTTTGGTGATGTCAAAAGCCCTGAACAAGACAAAGGCGTAAAGTGCCAGCAGCAGCGACTTGGGCAACAGCAGCACGGAAAGGAAATAACCGCAAACCTCGTCGATCACGATGGGCGGAGCGTCGTGCCCCAACTTCTTTTCTGCAACCGAACTCAGCGCCACCGCCACTAGGGACAGGACAAGCAACCCCAGACCGTACCAATACCATCCAGTCCCAAAAAACAGGCTTTTGGGCAACTGCAGGTAAATCCCCGCTGCCACAAGGGTTCCGTAGGTTCCGGGTGCTCCGGGGATAAAACCTACCCCCAGGACTGTGGCGAAAAACGTGGCTGGCGTGAGTCTCTTTCCAGGCATTATTCCACTATCTTGACGTATGACTCGGAGATCAGTTTATCGATCCATTCGTCATAGGCCTTCATTTGCTTTTGCGTGAACAGGTAATCCTTCAGTTTGTCTTTCACTTCGTCATAGGCGTAGACGCGGGACGGAATCTCGCGCAGTTTGGCAAAGAGATAGAGCAAGCCTTCGTTTTCCAGGACGGGAGTGATCCCGCCCACGGACAGGGCCTGGATCTGCTCGGAAAACAACTCGGGAAACTCCGCCGCGGACATTTCGCCGATGATCCCGTTGTTGGTCTTCACTTCCGGATCCGCCGAATACTGTTTGGCGAGGTCGGAAAAACTGGCAGTCCCGGCCAGATACTGGGCGCGGACGTTTTCCATGAGCTGGTGTGCGGCCAGGGTGTCGGCAGACGTGGGATTCAGGACCTTCAGGATATGCCTGGCCCGGATCTCGTTGGCGCGCTTCTCCTCCACTTTGATAATGTGGAATCCGTATTGGGTGCGCACGATATCGGACATTTCCCCGACGTTCAGGGCGAAAGCGGCGTCCTCAAAGGGTTTGACCATCATACCCCGGCTGAAAAATCCCAGATCTCCGCCCTGGTCGCGGCTGGGACAATCGCTTACCTCTTTGGCCAAGGTGGCAAAATCCTCACCTTTGTCCAAGCGCTGCTTAATCTGCCTGATCTCGGCCAGTTTGGCATCTTCGCTTTCCTTGCTGGGTTTGATCTCGTACATGATCAATCCGATATCCCAGGTTACGGGTTTTACGGCTAAGGTGTCCTTGCTGACGGTGTAAAAATCCTCCATCTCCTTGTTATCGACGGAGATCTTGGACGTCACATAGCGTTCCACAAGTTGGTCAGACATGGCTTTTTCCCGGAGCAGGTCCTTGTAGTAATCCAGCAGGTCGCTTTCCGTGAGTTTTTCCGCTGCCAGGTCCGCCGTAAAGGCAGCCTCATCGGGATAGCGGCTCTTGATCTGTTGCAGATAGCGTTCGGCGTAATTCTGGATCTTTTTCTCGTCCACCGTGAGATTCAGTTCCTTGGCCTTTTGGAAGATGACCTTCTGTTCGATGAGGTTGCGCAGCACCGCGGCCGTGGAAAGGTTTTCCTTGGGCACTCCGGCGCTTTGCATCTGCAGCATCTGCTTGTAAACGTCACTCATCAGAATGACATCGGAGCCAACCTTGCCGACGATGCGGTCAATCAATTCAGCCGGCAACGCGCAAAGCAGAAGCCCGGCCAATATGGCCAGTAGGTATTTTTTCATTTCTTGTCCTTGAAACTTGCGCAAAGGAAGCCCTTTGCGGATCTGGGCGTTTTGATGGCCTCAGTAGTAATATATTTCATTCTCTTGCGTTTTCAATTGCCGCAGGATGTCTTCATAGACCTGTTTTTGCTTTTCGCGTAGCAGGATCTGCCTGATCTCGTCACGGTATTCGTTGAAATTGGCATCCTGGCTACCTTCGCGCTGTCCGGTATAGCGCAGGATGTAAGTAGCGCCTTCAATCGATACAACGCCCGGATCGTTTTCCTTCAGGCTGTGGGCGGCGCGCCAGAACAGGGAGTCCTTGCCGGCAGCTGCTACAAAGCCCATCCGGCCGAGTTTGTCCCGCAGGATTTCCTGCGATTGCTCGCTGACCGCGGTGTTGAAGTCATACCCTTCGCGCAGCCGTTTTAAAAGAATGTCAGCGGTGCTGGCGTCTTTGGTCAGGATGCGCTGCACGTCGTATTCCAGCAGTTTGCTCTGAAATTCGCTGCGATGGATACGGTAATAGTTGAAAAGTTCTTCTTCGCCGATGTCAATACTGGCCAGCCGGCTTGCGATCAGGGCATTGGCCTTGATCTTTTTCACGGCGTAATCCATGCGTTGGCGGACGGATCTTTCCGCCCCCAGTTTCTGTTCGTCCGCTGCCTGGGCCAGGAGTGTGACATTCACCCAATCCTCGATCTGCTGTTTTTTCTGTTCCGGGCTGAGTTTGTTCCATTCCTCATCGCTAAAGGTGGAACGAAAACCTTCCAGGGTCAGCACCTCACCGTTGACCTCGGCCAGGGGGGTCTGTTTTTCCTTGTTTCGGGTATTACAAGAAGCCAGCGTAAACAGAGCAAGTGCCAGGATCAGGTATCTGGGCATATCTTCACAGGTAAGGAGGAGTATAAGTCACCAGCAGTTTCGGTTTCTTGCCGTTTGGAGCATCCGTAAAATGCCAGAATTCCATTTTGCCAAAATTGAGCATTTCTTGCATGGAACGGATCACCACACCCCAAGGCTCGTGATCGCCAGAACTGTAGGCCTGGATCAGCGGTGTAATGTTCACGACCACGCTGTCGCCTCTCACAACGGCCTGCGAGGTAATTCCGGAAGACACCTGAGCATCGGAAATCTCGACAGGCACAGCCACATTCAGGGAATCATTGACCCTGTCCCCGCGCAGGCTGTATTGCAACGTGGTTCCGTAGTAGGGGTTTTCTTTTACGTACAAGACCAGTGCGGCATAATTGATGGTCGCCCGCTTGCGCTGTTGGTCATTGAGGACGCCGCCGCCGTTTTCGGGTGTGTTGCGGAATTTGGCATAATCCATCGCAAAATTCACATACAGCCGCGAGGGGCTGATGTTTGAGACGACCCAGCGATCGGCCAGCAGGGGAGCCAGATCCGAATCCACGCGGTAACTGTCCTGCGTGGCGCGCAGCCCGTATTCCCGGTCCGCGGCGCTTTCTGCTTCAGAGTCAAGTTGGTAGAGGAATCTCAGTTTCGGACCGCGTCCGGAATCCTCAGACATGATCTCTGTGAATGATTCTGCGCCGGTTTTGATCGCCAGACTGAATCCCAAGGTATCAGCTGCCGATTCCCAGTTTTCGATGGCATCCATAGGCAGCGGAATTTTCACCACAGTGCCGGCAGAGGAAATGGAATCCGGGATCGTAAAGGCCTGCGGGGTCAGCAAGGTCAGGTTGGCGTCCTGGATCAGGCCGGTGCTGTCGGCAACCCAGCTCTGGCTGAGTTTGTAAACGCTCAGTTCCACGGGAAACCTCTGCGCCGGGGAGCGTTTGACCAGAGTCAGTTCCAGATACGTGGAATCCTGGTATCCGCCCGGAATATAGAAATCCTCGGGCAAACTGGTGAAACGCATGACTGCCATGACCTCTTCGCCGCTGTAATTGCCACACAGCAATTTGCTTTCGGTCCCGGTCACCCTGCCGCTGCCGGGAAAACTGTATCCGGTCACGAAAGACGTGCTGTCTGTATAAGTCAGCGGATACACATCGGACCAGTTGTTGCCGGTCGGATTTTTACCCTTGATGCAACCTGTCATTCCCAGCGCCAGCAACAGTGCCGTCAGGGACAGCAGTACAGGGTATAACTTGCGTATGGATATCATATAATACATACCTGTAAAAAAGAGTTTCTCTAATTTAGTCGTACTAGTAGGCAGTGTGGATAAGTGGATTATCGGTCAATCTTTTTTTTAACTCGCTGTCCGTCAAGCCCCAGCAATACGAATTTCTCTGTGGATAAGATGTGGGTAGTTCAAAGGCAAGACGCAGACTTTTGCACACCCGCCAAGAGGCACTTTTTTAAACCGGACTTATCCACACGCATCCACCTGAATTCTTCCACACCTGTAAACATTCGCGTATCGTACAAAGTTAAGCCTTGATGTTTTTAATGAGTTGCTCGATCTGGGAGCGGAAAGCCAGATCTTCGCGGAATTGGTTTTCGATCATTTTCTTGGCGTGCAGGACGGTCGTGTGGTCCTTTCGCTTGTAATATTCCGCGATCTCTTTCAAAGACAGCTGCGGGATGAGCAAATTGGCCAGATACATCGCCACTTGGCGGGGAAAGGAGATGTATTGCTTGCGGGTTTTGTCCACGATCTGCGAGATATTGATCCCGTAAGAGTTGCAGACTTGCTGCGTGATGTTGTCCAGCGATATTTCCTTGCGGTGTTCCGAGATCATGTCGCTGAGGATGTTGCGCACGGTCTCGGTATCCAGTTCGGCAGGATTGAGCTTGTTGTAGGAAGTGTAGGCCAGGATGCGGATCAGCGAGCCTTCCAGGGCCCGCACGCTGGAAAAGATGGATTCGGCGATGAAGGAGATGACCTCGTCGCTGAGTTCGATGTTTTCCGGCTCGGCCTTCTTGCGCAGGATCGCCACACGGGTCTCAAAATCCGGGTTTTTGAGGTCGCAAAGTAAGCCGCTCTCAAACCGCGTCACCAGCCTGTTTTCCAGGTCCGGTATGTCTTTGGGCGGTCGGTCGGAGGTCAGGACGATCTGTTTGCGGGTGTCGAAGAGGGCGTTGAAAGTGTGGAAAAATTCCTCCTGCGTGCCTTCCTTGCGCGAAAGGAAATGGATGTCGTCCACCAGCAGGAGATCCACTTTGCGGAATTTGGCCCGGAAATCCGGCATTTTATTGGAGCGGATGGAATCGATCATCTCATTGGTGAATTCTTCGCTGGTGATGTAATAGATGGAGCAGTTGCGCCCTTCCTGGGAGACGAAATTGCCGATCGCCTGCATCAGGTGGGTCTTGCCCATTCCGCTTTCCCCGTAGATGAAGAGCGGATTGTAGGTGTAGCCTGGCGCTTCGGCAACTGCTTTGGCGGCGGAATAGGCAAAATTGTTGTTCCGGCCCACCACGAACTGCTCGAAGTTGAAACGCTCGTTGAGTTTGGTGTTGAGCATCACGCGGTTGCTGGAATACTCCAGCTGCTGGCTCTTGCCGTTGTTGAGGACGGGCGGCGGGGAGATGAATTTGACGGTGTAACGCTGCTTGTAGAGCGCGTAGGAGATCTCGCCCAAAGTTTCAGTGTAGTTTTGGTTCAGGTAGTTGGCCGCGAATTGCGTCGTGACTTTGACGACCAGGTCGTTGTTGCTGAAATCCACCAGCTTGGTGTCCGAGAACCAGGTCCTGAAACTCTGCTGATTGATGTTCTCCTCAAGCTTATTCAAAATGTTCTGCCAGATGTCCTGATCCATACTCTCTATCCTATTTAAAAACTTATCTTTATCCACACAGGGCCGGGAAGGCTGGATTTATCGCATTCCCATTTTCTAACTTGCTGCGCGGCATTGAATTAAAGGTCTCTCAGCGCTGCTCTTGGTCGTCGGGCCGGAAAAGTTATCCACATGTTATCCACAAAAAACAGGCCGCTCTTTCTAAAACCTGTTCCAGATGCGACCTATGATTTTTCGGCCGGATCCAAGCTCAGCGCCATGGCAGGATTTTCCCGGCGCTTTCTTTTGTCAAGCGGTGAAATCGTTTATCTTATTATCCCGGTAGCGTTTCGCATCGGCTAAAGTAATAGGATGTTTGGTCTTGTGGCAACTTCCCATTTTTTACAGAATCCATCCTTACGCATGCAAGTTCCAATCTTATTAAGGTCTTAAGGAAAAGTGAGTTTATTTTGCCCTGCGTTTTTCCGGATGACTGTAGCAAAAAACGACCTTTCGGCCCTGAAGTATACCGCAACCACAACTAGCTTGCCACCCATCGAGTTCCCGCCCATCCGGCGTTTACTCGATGCGAAGTCAGTGAGCGGCAGCCTGGTCGGTTTTCAGGGCGGAATGCCTTTACAGCAAGGGAAAATGGCCTTTTATATACCTCTGCGGTCGATATCGTAGAATTGTCTTGTCAAAATTGTGATGTGTTCCCAAGTTGATTTCAAATTCGTCCCCAAGGGAGGTAACAATGCTTGTTCCCAATCCCATCCTGTTTCCCAACCCCAACCGCAAGCCGACAACGGTCCCCATCAAACTTAAACCACCTAAACTGAAAATCCTGCCGGCGGTCCTGCTGACCTTGCTTTTTGCCTTTATAGTTCTCTATTTCACCTTGCCGGTGCTCAATTTCCGTTTTCTGGGCTGGCCTTTCGCGCTGGCCGTGGTCTTGCTTCCGCTGCTCGGGATCAAGAGTTTGCGCCAGATCCTGATCTACGTCTACATCGCTTTGGGGATCTACGTTTTCCTGGCCTTGCTCTTTTCCTCCGCGATCTTCCGCGCCAAAAGCTACCGCGACTTGATCGGGCCGGTGAAAACGACCGATTTCACGGAGTTGATCTCGCCCGTCAGTTTGGACCAGATCCCCACGGTGGACCGCGACTACGCGGCGGCGCTGGCGGAAAAGAAGCTGGGCGAGGATTTTGCCCTCGGCAGCCGCGTCACTTTGGGCATCCCAACGCGCCAAATGGTGCGGGGCAAGCTGTTTTGGGTGGTTCCGCTTTTACACAGCGGTTTTTTCAAATGGCTGTCCAACACCAAGGACGGCACGCCAGCTTACATCATGGTATCCGCCACCAACGCGCAGGACATCACTTTCGTGCGCGAAGCCAACGGAAAACCCATCCGGATCGTCTATCAACCCAATTCCTTCTTCAACCAGAACCTCTACCGGCGCCTCTATCTGCAGGGTTATATCAACTACGGACTCGGCGGACCGACCTTTGAAGTGGACGATCAAGGCGAGCCGTATTGGACGATCACCCTTTACAACCACAAAGTGGGAGTGAACGGCTCCGAAGGGATCGGCCTGGCCACCGTGAACGCGGGTACCGGCAAGATCGACTACTATCCCCTGGAAAAAACCGCGGAAGGCTGGTCCGACGCCAAAGTTCCCGCCTGGGTAGACCGCATCATGCCGGCGGCCTTTGTCCTGCAACAGCTGGATTGGTGGGGCAGATACGTGAAAGGCTATTGGAACACCCTCTTCGGCAAACGCAACATGCTCATGGTCACCGACGGCTACAACATCATTTATGGCAACGACCGCCGCAGCTATTTCTACACCGGGATGTCCAGCGTCGGCTCGGATGAAGGGACGGTGGGATTTTTACTCACGGACACACGCAACAAACGCACCCACCTCTACCGCATGAGCGGTGCGACGGAATACGCGGCGATGCAATCGGCGGAAGGCAAGGTCCAAAACTACAAATACCAGGCCACTTTCCCCATCCTGGTCAATCTGAACGGCCTGGGCACCTATTTCATGCCTTTGAAAGACAGCGCCGGCCTGGTCAAACAATTCGCCTTCGTTTCGGTGAAAGACTTCAGCGTCGTAGGGGTCGGGGAATCGGTCAAGGCCGCGCGCGACAATTACCAGATGACCCTCTCCAGCAGCCGCATCGGTGTTTTGTCTGCCGGATCGTCAGAAAGGATCACTTTCACCGGCACGGTCAGCCGCATCGGCAGCGACATCAAGGAAGCGCGGACCTACTACTACTTGAGTCTGGCGGAAAAGCCCGGGCTGGTCTACATCGCGACCAGCGACCTCTGCAGTTTCCTGCCTGTGACAAATCCCGGGGATCGCGTTAAAATCGAATATCTGGACACCCAGGACCGCGAGATAAATTTGGTGGCGCTGGCCAACGAAAGCATGGAATGAGACGCTTGTAGCTTAGATAACCGCTTCCAGACGCACAAAGAAATTCAAGCCTGCGCCGGGATAGCCGTATTCCGTTTCGTAATAGGAATCAAAGAGGTTTTCCAGGCCGGCCGCGATGCTGTGCTTTCCCAGCTTTTTGGAGAGCGAAACGTTGTGCAGCCAGTAGGAATGCAGGACGCGGTAGTTATCCGAGGAATCCTGGCTGTAGCGGATGTCCGAGTAGCTGCAGCTGTAATTTATGGAAAACCGCGCCGGCAGTTTCCAGGTCTGTAAAAGGTTGAACTGGTTGCGCGGTGTCTCGGTCAGGCGGTAATCGCTGCCGCTGCGCCAGAACAGGCAGCTGTAGCCTATCTGGGTTTCCCACCAGGGCCAGGGAGCGGCCAGCAGCGAATATTCCGCGCCCCAGGACCGCACCCGGTAAATGTTTTCGTAACGTTCGCCGTAGACGTCGATCAGGTCGCGCATGTCGTTGTAAAAGACGCTGAACTCGTTGCTGAGCAGAGTTTTTCCGAGTTTGACGCCCTGGCGTTGGCTGAGTTCGGCTTTGAGGGCGTGCTGGGGCTTGAGATCGGGATTGCCGCGGTCGGCCGAGAAAAGTTGGCGCATCGTGGGGAACGAGGTGTTTTTGCCCACCGAGAGCGAGGTCTGGCTGTTTTCGTTCCAGTTAGCAAAAATCCCGCCGGTAGGTTCGAGATACAGGCTGAGCGCGTTTTTCATATCCGAGTGGTGGCTCGCGGCGGCCACACTTGCCGTGGCGGACAGCAATTCGCTGAACTTGTACTCCCATTGTCCAAAAACGTTGTAAAGGTTCAGCCAGTGCGGAGTCCAGGCGAGATAGCTGCCGTTGTCCTTGCGCGTGCTGCGCAAACTTTCCGCGCGGAATCCGAGATTTAAGGTGTTGCGCGAATCGGGCGACCATTCCAGCCGCGGATTCAGGCCCAGCGTGGAATATTTCATCCGGCTGTCCGTGGTCAGGTGTTCATGGTCCGGATCATTGTATTGCCGGTAAGTGTCGGCGCCGCCGTCGTAGTAGAGGTGGCCGCTGAGTTTGCCAAATTCGTTGAGCACATTTTCATATTCCAGGGTGCCCCAGGATCTCGCGTAGTCTTTGTAGAGCCGGTAATCCATGGCATAGACCGAGGAAGGCAGCAGTTTTTCCGGCACGTAACTCATCCCGGCGGAGAAACCCAGCTGCTCAAAAGGCGATAAACCGTAATCCAGCCGGGTTTGCAGGTCGTATTGCGTTTTGCGGCTATGGTCGCGCACCCCGCCGTTTTCAAAGGGCGCGCCCGGAAAAGCTCGCGAAATGACCAGCCCTTCATTGTGTTCGCGGGCCGCGTAGATCCAGTAGCCAAAATCGCCGAGGCGGTGGGAGGAAGTGATGGCCAGGCGGTTCGTGTTGTTGCGTTTGGCCAGGGCGGAGAGTTTGAGCCAGCTGTCGCTGTCCGGATCGCGCGTGATGATATTGACCACGCCGCCCATGGTTCCGGAGCCGTAAACCGCGGAGCCAGGCCCTTTGAGGATCCTGATCTCGCGGATGTCAGCCGGGGCCAGCTGGTGCAGATCCACGTTGCCGAAATAGCCGCTGTTCAAGGGCCGGCCGTCAACCAGGATTTTGACCTCGTTTTTGCGGAAGCCGCGGATGCGCAGATTGCTTTCGTCCTTGGTGCCGGATGTATTGGTAACTCCGCTGATGTTTTGCAGCCCGTCGTAGAGGTTGAGCGCGGCCACGCCCTGCTGGTCGGGAAAATCGACCAGTTGCACGGTTCCGACCGATTCCTGCGGGCGATCAGCTATTACGCGCACCGTGGGCAGCACATAATGCGGTTTGGCGAGGGAATCGGTTTTTGCGGGGATTTTTGCCAGCTCGGCCCGGCAGAGCGCGCAACAGGCGCAGAATGCCAAGCCCAGCCAGATGGATTTTATATCCGGCAAACCGCTATTCGTTGTCCAGTTCCGTGTGCACGAATCCGCTGAGGTCGCTCGGGACGTTGAAGATCAGATCCGCGGAGTCCTGCGGGGCGAGTTCGAAATCGAAGGTTTGTTCCGAATTGGCGCCGTAAACCTGGAGGGAGGCCAGTTTCTTGAATTTTTTCAAACCGCCGGGCAGTTCCGAATTAATATTGGGAAAGGTGGTGACCTCGGAATCCAGCAAATAATATCCCTCGCCGATCTGGGCCGGGGTGTAGGTTTTGCTGTAGCCGTCGGAAGCGACGAACATCACGGAATCGTAGGCCGCGATGCCCTGCAAGAGATCTCCCAGTTTGATCGCGTTTTCGCTGGCGCTGTTCCAGTTCGTGATCGGATACAGCGAAAGGCCGCGCAATTCGACCGTTTTGTTGCTCCGGGTGCCGGCATGTATGTCAACCTTGCGGTAGAGGCGGAACAGGCCGGTATCCTTGACGCGGAAAGCGCCGGGGAGGTCGTTGTTGGGAAACCAGGTGCGGAAATTGTCTTCTGGGACCAGGTAGCCGTCTGAGAATGTTTCCCAGGGCAAATCGTAACCCGCGTAGGAACTCTGGCGCGGGCTGAAGCCGTCCTCCGCGCTCACGATCTCGTAGGCGTAGAGGGCGCGGAAATCGGTTCCCGGATCAGCGGTCGGATCGACGTGGACGAGCACGCTGTCGGTGTTGATGAATTGGTCCAGCAGATAACCGAGGACGTAGTTGTCCGTGGGATTTTTTTCGCTGCAGGCCATGACGCTGAACAGCACCAGCAGAGCGAAAATAAGGTAACTCAGCTTCTTCATTTTTCCTCCAGAAAGCTGTAATAAGAGGGGAGACGCAATTACTCTCTCCCGCCTTTCCAAATGGGAGGCAGGGCTGTTTCCCGCCCTACCCTGTCGGTGTTTGTCCATGCCGAAAGCGGTTTAGAGCCAAACACTCGGCGTGCGGGCATTGCTTTGCCTCCGGATGAAATTGTCAAGTTTTTTCAAGATTGAAGGGGCTCCGCCATCCTTTGCGCATTTATTTTTGCCCTTTCGGCCCTCACTATCATTACGGGATCAATACGGGATCATTACGGATGAAACCCGTAATGATCCCGTATTGATCCCGTATTGATCGTGAGAGGGGAGGCAAGCGGATTTGGGAGGGAAAAGACAAAAAGACTAACTATCTATTTATTGGATAGACAGTTAGTCTTTGTTGATCAAATATAAGGGATCAGATCAGATCTTTGAAGCAACGCCCGGCATCCACCAGCTTTTGCTGTTCCTCCAACCAGGCTTCGATGCCGATCTCGCGGATGCGTTCGTTGTTTTGGGCAAGTTTTTCATAGTGGCCGCTGTAAAATTCGCGCAGGGGCTGGCAGGGATAATCCCCGCATTCCGCGCAGAGCCGCAGGCCGCGCTCTTTGGCGCAAAGGCGCAATTTGCAGTCCGGATTTCCGCAACCGCCCTTGCAAAGCGGGCAGGTTTCATTGTTGATGGCCAGGGCTGACAGGATCTTCCAAAAACCGGCAAATTCCGGATAAACCAGAGGCCCGAAGTGTTCCCAGCCGTCTTCGCTCATGATCTTCTGAAGTTTTGCCGCCGCGTCCGGCAGGACCGTGACCAGGTTGCAGAGCCGGCAATTCAGCCCGCAGTAAGCGATGTCGTCGATGGTGAGTTTGTGTGCCATAATCAAGATCTCCTTTACTGCCAAAATCCGTGTCGGCGGTATTTTTGTCAACCAGACATTATCGGAAAACCGCGTATCATTCCCAACCACGCTATGTGGAAATTGCCAACCGGAAATCGCCTCAGATGCAGATATATCTTGACAAATATATGCAGCCGGAGAGCAATGAAATTCAAGAAAAAAGTTCGAGGTGATCGATGAAGATCTTACGCATCATACTCAGCTTGGCCCTTGTGCTGCTGATGTTTTCTTGCAAGAAGCACACCACTGAACTGCTTACGATACCGGATCCGACGCTGACACCCACCGGCGGGGAATGGCATCCCGGCCAGATCGTCCGGGTCGAATGCTCCGAGATCGGCGCCGATGTCCATTACACATTGGACGGCAGCGATCCCACCGAGCAGGATTCCCTGCTTTTCACGGTGGTGCAGGGCGACAACAATTTTGACCTGACCATTCCGGATTTCTTCCCGGCTGGAACCACTTCGGCGACCCTGAAAGTCAAAGCTTTCAAGGAAGGAATGCATCCCAGCGGTGTGGTCAGCGGGACTTATTCCGTCACATATTACCAGACTGTGACCACGCCGATCTTCGTTCCCCCGTCCGGAAACATCACCACCGCCACGCAGATCACCATAGTGGACAATCCCTCCACCGCGGATACGTATTACACTCTGGATGGAACTGATCCGACACAAAATTCGATACTTTACGAAGAGCCTTTCTCCCTTACGCAGACCGGCCAGGTGACCGTCAAAGCCAAATCCTACAAGGCGCTCTGGAATCCCAGCGAAATCGCCACCGCCACTTATAACGTCAGCACCAAATAGTCCAGACACTTCCGATATGCCGAAGCTCTGGCTGATTTGCCAGGCAATGATCTGACGAAGCACAAGAATTTGAAACAAACAGGCAAGATTACGGCGCATCATTTCACAATGCGCCGTTTTTTATATAGCCCTCCCAACCGACGCGCAAGCGAAACTGGAAACACATGGAAGACGATCGAATCTCCAATCTGATAGCCTCACTGGACTGGCTGCGCAAGGATGTCATCGGCCGTAACATCCCCATCCCCACTCCCTATGGGCAACGCCCTTTGGTTTACGCGGATTACACCGCCAGCGGCCGGGGTTTGCGCTCCATCGAGCGCTACATGCAAAAAATCCTGCAATTTTATGCCAACACGCACACCGAGGACGACTACACCGGCAGCACGATGACGGCGCTGCTGCACACCGCAGAAAAAGTGATCAAAAAGGCCGTGAACGCCGGTCCCAAGGGCAAGATCATCTTCACGGAATCGGGCACCACCGGCGGGATCGCCAAACTTTTGCAGATCCTGGGAGTTTACTGGCCACCGGCGACGCGCGAACGGATCGGGCAGGTGCTGAAAAGCTGCCTGCTGCGCAATCCGGAAGGGACCGACTGCAACCAGGCACTGCACGACTACCTGCACCACAGCAAACCGATCGTCTTCGTGGGACCTTACGAACACCATTCCAACGAGATCATGTGGCGCCAGACGCTTTGCGAGATCGTGGAAATCCCGCTCAATTCCGAAGAGACGCTGGATCTGGCAAAATTGGAAACCATGGTTTCCGATCCGCGCTACGACGGACGCCTGAAGATCGGATCCTTTTCCGCCGCGTCCAATGTGACCGGGCTGCTGACGCCGGTCTATGAAGTGGCCCGCATCCTACACCGGCACCAGGCGCTGGCCTGTTTCGACTTTGCCGCCTGCGCGCCCTACGTTCCGATCGACATGAACCGCGATTCCGAATCCTATTTCGACGCCATCTTCCTCTCCCCGCACAAGTTTTTGGGCGGACCGGGCACCTCCGGGATATTGGTTTTCAACAGTGACATCTATCCCCAACACTTGCCACCCACGGTCGCGGCCGGCGGCACGGTGGATTTCGTTTCATCGCTCAAGGAAGAATACGTAAAAGACATCGAAAGCCGCGAAAAACCAGGCACTCCGGGCATCATGCAAGCCCTGCGCACAGCCCTGGCCTTCCAACTCAAGGAAAAGGTCGGCCTGGCCAACATCGCCGCGCTGGAAGAGTATTTCTACAGGCGTTTCAAGGCCTCCTTCGAGGGCGACGAACGCATCATTTTCTACGGACCGCAGGACGCCGAACAAAAAGTGCCGATCATCCCCTTCAACATCCGGCACCAAGACCGCATCCTGCATCCCAAGTTCGTGACACGGCTGCTCAATGACCTCTTTGGCATCCAGACCCGCGCCGGCTGTTCCTGCGCCGGGCCCTACGGACACCATTTGCTGAACATCCAGCAACCGGCTTCGGACTATTACCGCTGCCTGGTCACCAACGCCGGCTACACGGGGATAAAATTGGGCTGGGTGCGCCTGAACATGCATTATTCCATGACGGAAGACGAAGTGGACTTCTTGATCCGGGCCGTGAAATTCGTCATTGAGCACGGGCACAGATTTCTCAGCAGTTATGAGTTCGACATGCGCAGCGGAATGTGGTCCCGGCTGGATTTTCTGCCTGAGTTGCCTCTGAAACTGGACATCGAAGCTGCCTACGGAGTGGAAAACCTCGCGATAGAGCCTGTTCCCGACGTGGAAAAAGCCTATGCTGCGGCTTTGGCCGAAGCTGAGAGAATCGCGGCCAGCCTGGACGAAGAACAGCAATTCCTGACCTTCGATCCGGAACTGGAAGCGCTGACCTTCTTCCATGTTTGCCGGATGAAGCAACTCTGAGTGATCCAACGGCGGCTGATCCTGTCGCGGAAAACCGTCTCTCTGTCCGGTCGCATGCCTAGCCATTGCTCTTGATCAGCCTATACGGAAGACAATAAAAAAGCGCCGGATCCAGAAGGAATCCGACGCTCATCTATCTTACTGAGGAGGGGATGAATTATTTGGGCATTTTGTCTTTGGGTTGGTCCGTGCCGGACTTGGGTTTTTCCTTATCCGGAGCCTGCTGGCAATTGCCGCAGTCATGCTGTTTATCCATCATCTGGCCTTTGTCCTTGCATCCCTGCATCTGGTCCATCTGGCAGTTTTGACCGCAGCCGGACTGGCCATTTTGCATCATTCCCTTTTGCATTTGGAACTGCATCTTGTGCATGCCGCATCCGGGTCCGCAGTCCTTTCCCATCATTCCTGGGCGGTGCATGGGACCCATGGGTTCGCCGTTAAACATTTCCATGGCGCGGAATTTGGTTTTCTGTTCGTCGTTGAGTTCTTTCAACACTTTTTCCAGATGCTCCAATCTGGACATAGCCTGGTTCATTTTCTTGTCATAGAGCAGTTGGGTGCTTTTACGGGCAGAGGCCATATCGCCGTTTTGAACGGCCTGGCGGATGTCCACTTCCAGGTTTTCGATCTCGGCTCGCAGTGAGTTCATCGCTTTCTGATGGCTGGCGCGCAGTTCTTCGAGTTTCTTTTTCTGGGCGTCGCTGAGGTTCAGGCCCTGCATCCTGTCGGAGCCGGTGCCGTCGTCCTGCAGGCGCGCTTTGAGGTTGGGATTGTCCATGCAATTATGTTGGGGCTTGACGTTGGGGTTTACAAGCGGCTTGTCGCTGGTGGAGTTCTGGGCGAAGAGCATTCCAGCTAGCAGCAATATTGCCAGAGGGATGATGACGAGTTTATTCATTGGGTTTTCTCCTGTTTTGATATCTTTCCATTCTGTCCTGGTGCCGGCCAAAGTATTCCCTGGCCTCGTCCGCATTCATGCCTTTCCTGAGTTCCAGCATTTTGTGGCCGAGGGCCAGTTCCATGGCGCTTTGGTTGGCAACGGATTTGTCTATGATGGCATTGATCCTGGCTTCATTGACCGGATCCTTGGCCAATTCGCTCATCAATTCGTCTTTGGTGGAGCGGAAGCTGTCACGCAGCGCGATTATTTTCGGATCTTCGGGGATCCTGGGGCCAAAGCCCGGCATCTCGCGCCGCTGCATATTTTGCGGCTGTTGCATGACATAATGGTGCAAATTGTGGTTGTGGCGGAAAATGCCCATGACGATGAGTCCGCCGATGATTCCGGCATTTAGAAAAAGCGAGACCAAAAGCAGGATGGTCAGCAGTCTTTTACTCATTTATCGCTCCATTGTAATTACTGTCTCCCAACAGGGAACTTTCTCCGAATGCCGCAACTTCCGTGACCCCGGTTTTTTGGTCGGAGGCCACGACTCTGGTATCGGGAAGGGGGTTGACATTGCCATAGGCGTTCTTGCCGATTACCGCGCCCAAAGCCAGGCTGATGATCACAGCCAGCATGGCCGGGATCAGCTGCAGCCTCCGGCGGTGTTTGATGTGCAGGCGCTTTTTGTCATGTTGGGCGGCCTGGTCCAGGATCTGGTGGTGCAGCCAAGCGGGGAATTCCGGCTGGGCGGGCTTTTGGAGCAGCTGCATCAACCTAAGCATTTGCTCCCTGTTGGCGCGGCAGGCGCTGCACTGCTTAAGATGCAGATCCAGCTCCCTGATCAGATCCGCGGACAGTTCATTGTCCAGCTGGCGTTCGATCTGGCGTTTTGCTGTGTTGCATCTCATGGTTTCCTCGTTTTGGGGACGGATTTCAAGTCCCTCGTTTTCAGTTTCATAATCTATACTCTCCCTTGCGGGTTATCCTTCAACAATTTTCGGCGCAATTGCTTCTTGGCGCGCACCAGCAGCGATTCCACCGCCTTGACGCTGATGCCCAGGTTTTCGGACATGTCCCTGTAACTCAGATTTTCGTAGTATTGCAGATGGATCACGCTGGCCAGGCGGGGCGGCAGTTCCCTGATCGCTTCGCGCAGGGCCGTGTAATCGGGCGGCGGGTCGGTTTTCGGCTGGTCCGGAATGTTGTCGAAAGATTGCGGCTCCAGGTTCACATAACGGCTTTTTTGCTTGAGGAAGGTCATGCTTTTGTTGTAGGCAATGCGGTAAACGTAGGAAAGGGCGGTGGCTTCCTCCACGCGGTCGATGTGCTCGTAAAAGGAGATGAAGACCATCTGCACGAGGTCGTTGGCGTCGCTGTCATTGCCCACAAGTGTAAGCAAATAATGATAGATGCGCTTTTCGTGGGCCAGCAGGAACGGTTCGAACTGCTCTTTCTTCATTGACCATCCTCAGTAGTTTTTACGCGTTCTTTATTCAAAACCTGCAAAAAACCGGTTTGGCCCCCTGTCAAGGATTTTCACCGGAAGCGGCTTGGGGCAAGGGAATTGTGCTGTTTGCGGGCAGGCTTTGTGGAAGAGGTGCGGCCTCCGATAAACATTAAGACCTTTGCGAAATTACTCCAAGCTGACACGACAAAGCAGAGATCGGAAAGTTATCCACAACTTCAGGATATTTTTCACCACAATCGAGGGGAAAACGCCAATTATCCTG
>Ga0116157_10001176_pt1 | contig 26568 bp, 25 predicted proteins | sample AD_UKC048_MetaG_FD_89882 | JGI IMG/M metagenome (GOLD analysis project Ga0116157, IMG submission 89882) | Active sludge microbial communities of municipal wastewater-treating anaerobic digesters from USA - AD_UKC048_MetaG | ecosystem: Engineered > Bioreactor > Anaerobic > Digestate | place: USA... | reverse complement strand
TCTAGGTCTTTTTTAAGCCCTAATCCTTTAAACTGCTCTAAATTAAGGGCTGTGAGTTCAGCTATACGTAAACCGGTTGAGAATAAAACCTCTAAAATAGCCCGATCCCGTAAACCTTCTTTAGTTTCTATATTGGGTGCTAAAAGTAATTTTTCAATCTGTTCTAAGGTTAAAAATTTTACAGTTTTTTCTTTGCGTGCATCTTTTGGTAATTGAATTTTATCAGCTGGTAAAGAAATAATATCTTTATCCGAAAAATAAGTTAAAACAGATCTTAAAGCAATAAGATAATAATTTTGGGTTAGCTTAGATAAAATCTTGTTTGTCTTGGGGTCTTTAAAGCGCGCTAGATATAAACGATAATTCCAGATATCCTCTGGAGTCAATTCATGAGGCTTTAAACCCTCCTTATGGACTGCTTTGAGCCATTGGTTGAACTTATTGAGGTATCGGCTATAGTTTTTTTGGGTATTATCAGATAGACCTCTTTCAATTTCACAATAGTCCAAAAAGTCAGGAATATGCCTTAAAATGGGTTTATCGGATTTGTGCATATTTAATAGAATTATAAGAATAATAAATTAAGAACAAGGAGGGAATAATATTATTTAAAAAATATTTTTAAAATAAATTTATTTAATTATTTAAATTATTTTATTTTGTGTAAATTGTATATACTCTCAAAAATTCATAAAAATAGCTGGGGGAGGACTTATTTACATAGATATAAGGAATTAGCCCTCTCCAATGTCGCTTAACCTACATTGTGCGACATTTATACTATTATAATACACGTGTATATTGGGCACGTCAATAGCCCTTCCCTTGTTAACGCTTAGCGTATAACTCATTGACGCTTGGCTTTTGGAATAATACTTTTAAAATTGTCTTATAAAATATATTTTGCAAAAAAAATTAGAGAGGTTATATTTTTCTTTTTTAAAAGAAATCCCTCTCTATGTGGCGGATTCATCCGCCATTATTACTCCCGGTAGCTTGCTGGCAATGTATGCCCGCGTTGCCACAGATAGCCTCTCAAGATCCTGTTGAGAACAGGTCAGGTTTGCTGCCTTTCTCGCCCATGGATATGTCTGGACAATTTCAGCAACTTTTTTCATATCAATTTCTGAGCACCTAATTTCGGCGCAAAGAGCGTGATATGCTCTCACTCGTGGGGAAAGCCTAAGCATGGGTAATCCTTCATCTTTGTTTACTGGTCTAAACCTACCAGCATCAGGATCAACAACGATTATGCTCTCTTTGCTACAAGCCTTGTGACGATTATCGCTACCGCACAAAGCGCCTCCAGATATTTGTATCATTTCTTCCTCCAAATTTTGGACTGTCCGCTCATATCTGCCATCTTACCCCTATCTATTTAGATGACAAGGAACAATCCAATTATTATATAACACTTTTATGATTCTATATCAACGCCCCTATGTGGAAAACCACCCCTAGATGAGGTGGTTAGTTTTTATTCCGTATTCTTTATTCTATGTTCTGTATTCCGTGTTCTTATCTTACATTGGTATTACTCCGTGTTTTCTTAAAACTTTATCTTCTCTTTTATTCAAAATTGATTCCAAAGATTTAATTAAAATATTTCTAGTTTCTCTTGGATCAATAATTAAATCCACTTGTCCAAGTTTAGCTGCGCAAAAAGGATCTAAAAAGTTTTCCTTCAACTCCCCTATTTTCTCTTGCTCAATTTTTTCCGGATTAGGGCTGGCTTCTATTTGTTTTTTAAAAATTATTTTAACCGCTTGCTCTGCGCCCATAACTGCGATTTGTGCGTTTGGCCAGGCGATAACCTTATCGTATCCAAGCTTTCGTGAAGCTAAAGCAATATAAGCTCCACCAAAAGCTTTTCTTAAAATCACGCTTATTTTTGGCACCGTGGCTTCTGCATAAGCATATAAAACCTTAGCACCATGTCTTATAATTCCTTGATGTTCTTGATTAGTGCCGGGCAAATAACCAGGGGTATCAACTAAGTTTATAATTGGAATATTAAAAGCATCGCAAAATCTAACAAACCGGGCTATCTTATCTGACGAATCAATATCTAAAACACCGGCTAAAAATTTGGGTTGATTAGCTACTACCCCAACAACGATTCCAGATAATCTTGCAAACCCAACTACCGCATTCATGGCAAAATTAGATTGAATTTCTAAAAAAGAACTGGGATCAAAAATTTCATTAATCACAGCCTTAATCTCATAAGTTTTATTTAAATCTTCTGGTACAATTTCCAATATTTTTTCATTTTTTCCTGCAAACTCCATAGATTGTTTTTGGGGAGTATCTTCTAAATTATTTTGGGGTAAATAATTTATTAATTTTTTTACTCCCTCAAAGCAATCTTTTTCATTTTCGAAAATAAAATGAGCACAGCCACTTTTAGTTCCATGTGCTTGCGCACCACCTAAAGTTTCAGAATCAACATCTTCTCCGGTTACTTTTTTAATTACCTCTGGACCAGTAATATACATTTGCGATATTTTTTCTACCATAAAAATAAAATCAGAAAGTCCAGGGGCATAACACGCTCCTCCGGCGGATGGCCCAACGATCACGCTTATTTGTGGAACTACGCCAGAAGATTTTACCATGTTTTTAAATATAGTTGCGTAACCATCTAAACTTGAAATGCCTTCCTGAATTCTGGCCCCACCAGAATCAATAATTCCAATCACCGGACAGCCATTCTTTTCGGCCAATTCAATTGTTTCAGCAATTTTTTGACCATGCATCTCCCCCAACGATCCGCCCATTTTGCTAAAATCTTGACTAAAAATATAAACTAAGCGATTGTTTATTTTTCCAAAACCAGAGATAACTGAATCGCCCACAAATTTCTTTTTACCTAATTGTTCTTCATTCATTCTGCTTTCTACAAAACAACCAATCTCTACAAAGCTTCCAAAATCCAAAAGCAAATCTATTCTTTCTCTGGCTGTAAGCTTTCCTTTTTGTTTTTGTTTCTCTTCTAATTCTTTATCGTGTAAACTCTCTAATTTATCATTTAATTTTTTGATTCCATTATCAAAATTCATACTTTGCCACGCTGTAGTTTTAGCGAAAGCGGTTACCGCTCTGCCTAACTGTGCGTTTATATTATTTTATTATTGATTTATAATCTCTAATTGTTTTTTAATTGATGCGACCACTTGTTCTAAAATTTTATAATTATCAACTTCTTTTGATAGAACCTGTTTAAGAGAAATTGCAATCTCTTTTAGGTCATCTGGAAAAAAATCTATATTTGTGTTCAACCCTATTCCTAAAATAGAAATCAAAGTCTTATCCCCCATTATAATATTCTCGGTCAAAATTCCGCAAACTTTTTTTTGATTTAATAAAATATCGTTTGGCAATTTAATTAATGGCTCTATTTGAAAATTTTCTTTTAAGGTTTGGGCAACCGAAAAAGCTGCCAAAACTGTTAGGGTTTGTAAATCGTTAATATTACTCTTGGGAAGAATTATAGAAAAATAAAGTCCGCCTAAAGGAGAAAACCAGGCTTCACCTTTTCGGCCATGACCTTTCTCCTGCATATTTCCCAAAACAATCGTCCAATCCGAAACACCCCGAAGCGCTAAATCTTTAGCTACCTCACTGGTAGAATTAACTTTTTCCAAATTGATTATTTTTAAATTAGAGTTCATAAAAATTATTCTAAAATAATTAAGATTTCGCCTTCTTTAACTTTTTGATCTTTTGTAACTAAAATTTCTTTTATCTTTCCGTTACTTTCGGCTAAAATTTCATTTTCCATTTTCATAGCTGATAGGGTTAAAAGCTTTTGAGCTATTTTAATTTCATTACCCGTCTTTATAAAAATTTCTGAAATAGTGCCAGAAAGCGGGGCTTTTATTTCTTTAATATTATTATTCTTAGCCAAAATTTTAGCCCCTTTTTCGCTTTGATTGTCTTGTTTTTCTATTTGGCTCGTTTCTCCATTATTTGCAAAAATATATTCTTTACCATCAATCTTTACAATTACCTTATCCTTATCTTCCTGTAATTCCACATCATATTCTCGGCCTTTAATTTTTATTTTTAAATTCATATTCTATCTCATCATTTTTAATCTATTCCCTGTAACCCACCTTGAAGAATTAGCCCCATTTGATTGTTCGTTATTTTTTACATTTTTATAAACCTGGAAAACAGCTTCAGCTAATTCTGATTCGCTAATATCATGAACTAAATTTTCTTCAAAATGCTTATGAGAAGCTATACTACACATTATCTCCTTTAATATTTCACTCTTTTCTATAAAATTAGAATTATAATCTCCACTTAAAAAATCTTTATGTCTTAATAAAATTTTAAAAAACGGGATTGTAGTCATTACTCCTTCTATACTTGTTTCGTCTAGAGCTCTTTTTAATTTACCAATAGCTTCATTTCTGGTTTTTCCATGTGCAATTATTTTAGCTATCAAAGAATCAAAATGCGGAAAAATTTCCTGGCCTTCATGTAAAAAACTATGTACAAAAATACCCTGTCCTCCAGCAGGAATATATTTTTTGATCGTCCCGGGGGTTGGCAAGAAATTTTTACTTGGGTCTTCAGCATTAATTCTGGCCTCAATTGCCCAACCATTGAATCGAATATCTTTTTGAGAAAAAGAGATTTGCTCTCCTCTTGCAATTCTAATTTGTTGCTCCACAATGTCTATGCCAGTAATAGCTTCTGTCACTGGATGCTCCACCTGAATTCTAGGATTAACTTCCATAAAATAATAATTACCTTCTGGGTCTACTAAAAATTCTACAGTGGCAGCACCTTGATATTTTACTTCTTCACAGAGCTTCACTGCAAAGCGCCCCATCTCTTGACGTTGTTCTTCTGTTAAATAAGAAGACGGCCCTTCTTCAAGTAATTTCTGAAAACGGCGTTGGATAGTACAATCTCTTTCACCCAAATGAACTGCTTTGCGTCCATCTCCTAAAACCTGAAATTCTATATGTCTTGCTTCTGGTAAATACTTTTCTAAGAAAAAATCCAAATCCGCAAATCCAGCCGACATTTGTTTTTGAATTCCAGCAGTAATAGTTAAAAAATCTGGACCACTAATATCGTGATCAATTACTCTAATTCCCATTCCCCCACCCCCTCTTTGCGCTTTAAAAATAAAAGGGGGTTTTATTTTTCTAGCGCTCATAAATAAATCTTTAGTTGTTCTAATGGGTTTTTCACTAGCAGGCAAAGTTGGCACACCAACTTTTTTGGCTATCTTTTTTGCTTCAACTTTGTCTTCAAATTTTCTTAAGGTTTTATAATGAGGTCCGATAAATTTTATTTTTTTCTTGGCACACAAAAAAGAAAATTTCCAATTCTCAGCTAAAAAACCATAACCCGGATGAATAGCATCAACCTCGGCTCTTCTAGCAATTTCAATTATTTTTTGCTTATCTAAATATCCAGACGATCCCTCTTTTTCCAAAAAATAGTATTCGTCTGCCAAGCTAGTTTCCAAAAAATCTTTTTCTTGCCCCTTCATAGGACAAAGCGCCACGGTTTTGATTCCCATCTCTTTACACGTTCTGATGATTCTGATCGCAATTTCTCCCCTATTAGCAATTAAAATTTTTCTAATTTTCATTTACCCTTTTAAATACAATTTAAACAAAGCTTAAATTGTAAATTTTAAATTATTTATATTTTTTACTGAATTATTAATCAGAAATTAATTTTTTAATTTCTCCCATTACTCTCATAGTAATCTCCGCGCAAATATTTTTGTATTCTTCCGAGTCAATCTCTATCTGCTTAGCTCTTTGAAAATAATTTTCAAAAGTTAACGGCTTTCCAATTATAAGCTCAATCTGTTTTTTTATTTTTGGTTTTTCTCCGGGTGGAAATATTTCAAAAGCTCCTTTAATCCCCATTGGAAGAATTGGCACTCCAGTTTGTAAATAAATCTTGCTTACCCCCCATTTCCCCTCTTGAACCTCACCCGTTCTGGTCCTAGTTCCTTCTGGATAAATCACCAAATTATAACCGTTTTTTAGATAAGATACGGCCGTTTCAAAGGCCTGTTTTTTGGACTCAGGATCATTTCGATCTACTGGAATCACTTCTGCATAAGCATATAACCAATCTCTAATAATTTTAAAGCCCTTGTTTTTTCTATCTACCTGTCCAATGTAAGTAAACTTTTTTGGCACACACACGTATCCAGAAAGAACGATATCTAAATAACTCTGGTGATTGCTGGCTAAAATAAAATTATTTTTAGGAATATTTTCTTTTCCTTTTAATTTTTTAATAAAAATAAAACTAACCAAAGGAGCTAATAATATTTTAGAAATAATAGAAACTATTTTTTTCATATCCTAGTTAAATCAGATTTAAGATTTGTTTAAAGGGTGAGCTTATTTCAAAAAATTTTTACCTTGCTCTAACAACTCTGTTGCTCCATTTACTAATTCATCGATTATCTCTTGGCAAGATTTTATTTCTTTAACTCCACCAGCGCAAATTCCGCATAACATTGGAGTTAGGTCGGAATTAGCCGAACCCTTATTACCAGCAAATCTTTCAGATTTAACTTCTTCTGGAAAAGGATTTTTCTCTTCTAATTTTTTAATATTTTCGGTTAATTTATTTTTTAAAGCTCTGATTGGGTGTCCCGTAAAACGCGCCACAACTGTTACATCTTCATCGGTTGCTTCAATAATCGCGTTTTTATAATTTTCATGTATCTGACATTCGTTTGAAGCCATAAATCTAGTTCCAATTTGTACCCCATCTGCTCCCAATAATAAGGCAGCTGCAAAAGTATGGGCATCATAAATTCCACCAGCTGCAATAAGTGGAATATTTTGAATTACCTTTTTCGTTTGAGGCACTAAACAAAAAGTAGAATTCTCTCCTATATGACCACCTGATTCCATTCCTTCCACTACTACTGCATCAATTCCACTTTGTTCCATTTTTTGAGCCAAACGAACAAATGGAACAACTGCAATTACTTTAATGCCTGCGTTTTTTAGATGAGGTAGAACTGGCAAAGGATTTCCCCCTCCTGTAAAAACAACTGGTACTTTTTGCTTAATAATTACTTTTAATAATTCTGGAACCTTTGGATTTTGCATTAAAAGATTAACTCCATAAGGTTTATCGGTTAAATTTTTTGTTTTTTTAATTTCTTCTTCAAGCCATTCCGGAGATGCAAACCCAGAGCCAATCACTCCTAATCCTCCGGCATTAGAAACCGCGGAAACTAAAATTGATTCCGAAACCCCAGCCATTCCGCCTTGTATGATTGGATACTTTATATTTAAAAGCTTGGTAATTTTATTGTTCTCAAACATATTTGCGTGTTGATAAAATATTTAATTGTAATTATTTGGGCGCATATCGGAAAAAAATTTTAGTAAAAATTTTTTGAGATAGAGCGTAATTTTCGGCAGAAAATTATGCGTCGAACAAATAATACAATTAATATTTTATTTTTTATTATTTTATGATTAAATGTTTTGTTTAAAATATATTTGGTCGGATGCCTATCGGAAAAAAATTTTAGCAAAAATTTTTTGAGATAGAGTGCGGTTTTCGGCAGAAAACCAACACGTCAAAAGACCAAATATATTTTAAACAATAACCTAACAATACTTAATAACCAGTGGCTCTTTGCTTAAAATATTATTTGCTTCATCCACTAATTCTTTTATTAAATTTTTAACGCTTACAATTTCTTTAATCCTCCAAGCATTGCTTCCAGCAAAAACTAAACCATTTTCAAGATCTCCCTTTCTCGCATTTTCCAAGGCTTTTAAAATGCAATAACTTTTATCACAAACTGGCCCAATACAGCCAACGCATTCAGTTAAATTAACTTTGGGCGCGGTATTTTTTAAAACTTTTTCTACAAAAGGTGTTTTAATGGCTCTACCAGGCAATCCAACAGGAGAATGTATAATAACAATATCTTCTGGCTTAGCCTCAATATATGCTTGTTTAAATTTTATATCTGCATCGCATTCGTTAGTTACTACAAATCTGCTTGCCATTTGCACTCCTTGCGCCCCAGCTCTTAACATTTCTACAATATCGGCTCCGTTAAAAATTCCACCAGCTGCAATAATCGGAATTTTTATTTTTCCAGAAACCTCTTTTATAATATCTATTGTTTTTTTAAAAATATGACCTTCTGGAAAACCAAGATGTCCTCCCGCATCACACCCTTCAATAATCACAGCTGCTGCACCAGCTTTTTCTGCTTTTTCTGCTACTTTTAGAGAAGAAGCAATCGCTACTACTGGCAAATCATAATTTGCTGCGATTTGAAAAACATCTTCCCGAAAACCAGCACCTTGAATAATTAAATTAATTCCAGATTCTGCCGCAGCTCTCACTAATTCCTTAAAATGTCCCACTACTCCCATAATATTAATTCCAATAATTCCATCTTTGCCTGCAATCTCTTTCGCTTTTCTAATTTCATCTCTTACTTCGTCTGGATTATTCATTCCAGAAATTGCTACAATTCCAATCGCACCCTCTTTAGCTACATTACCAGCCAAATTATGCAAAGACACTCTTACGGCCATACCACCTTGAATAATTGGAATTTTGGCTAAAATATTTTTAATTTTTAATGGAGGCAAGCTAGAAAATTTAACTTCCGAACCAGATGAATTAATTTTATTTTTAGATTCTTCTAATTTTTCTTGCATTTCTTTTTTCGTAACCACGGCCACACTAAACCTAACTTCGCATTTCTTATGTTCGTCTACATAGGCCTCACCTAAAAAATTAGCAATTCTCTCTTGATATATTCCAAGCATCTTAACCCGATATTCTATTTTATTTCCTGGCCAAATTGGTTCGTAAAAAAATGCACTCCTCACCTGATAAGCCAAAAGGTGTTTATCTTTACTTTGAGCAGCTAATTTTTCACGTAAAAGCAAGGTACCTGTTTGGGCAATTCCCTCAACTACCAAAACACCGGGCATGATTGGAAAATCAACAAAATGACCTTTAAAATAAGGGTCGTCAATTGAAGTATATTTATAGCCAATTATATTATCTCCTTCTATTTTTTCGATTTCGTCAACCCATAAAAATGGATCATTGTAAGGAATTATATTTTTAATTTGTTCTCTTGAATATAGCATTTTAAAATTATTTAGTATGTAATTAATTTAATTTGGGTTTATATTATTTGGACGCATTCGCAGAAAAATTTTAGCAAAAATTTTTTGAGGACGAGCATAATTTTCTGCAGAAAATTATGCGTCGAACAAATAATATAATCCAAATTAAATAACGCTTTTTTTATATTTCTCTATAATGATAATCCGCCGTCAATATTTATAACCGCACCACTAATAAAACTTGCCTGATCAGAAGCAAGAAAAACAACGACATCGGCAATCTCTTCTGGCTTTCCAAATCTACCCAAAGCAGTCAATTGTTTTACCGCTACTTTTAATTGTTCGGGTATTGCTTCGGCCATTTTGGTTTCAATAAATCCTGGCGCAATAGCATTAACCCTCACTCCAACTTTACCAACCTCTTTGGCCAATGATTGAGTAAAAGCAATTATTCCAGCTTTACTAGCAGCGTAATTGGCTTGTCCGAAATTACCTCGTTGCCCCACAATAGAAGCTACGCTAACAATGTTGCCCTGACTTGGAACAATTAATGATAAGGCTGATTTACTGCAATTAAACACTCCTGTTAGATTAACATCAATTACTTTCTGCCACTCTTCCGAAGTCATTTTGGCTAAAGTTCTATCTTTGGTAATTCCAGCATTATTAATTAAAACATCCAACCTCCCAAATTTAGCTTGAATTTCCTGCATCATTTTTTCTACTTCTTCCAATTTAGAAACATCGGCTAAAAAATATTCTACCTCTTGTCCTGCGCTTTCAATCTCTGTTTTTACAATTTTCAAATTTTCTTCCTGAAAAATAATATCATTTAGGGCCACTTTAGCTCCCAAAGAAGCAAATTTTAAAGCAATTGCCTTACCGATACCCTGTGAAGCGCCAGTAATAAGAATAACTTTATTTTTGAACATATTTATGTATAAATTTATTTTATAATAATCTTGATTATTTAATTACAAATTTCCAATGTCCAATATTCTATATTCTATTTATATCTAATTGAACTTCCTTAATGTCTCTGCCCGCAATTGGAATTTCTTCTATTTTCATTTCAGTTAAAATTTCTGGTAATTTTTTTTCCATTATTATCTCATTTAAAATCATATCTAAATTTATAAAACTTCTACTCGCTAAAAATAAACCCAGAAAAACAATCAATCCATCTGCGGTTTGTAAATATTCTGCCTCTGCTAAATTAACCATCTTTGGCAGGCCTGCCTGTAAATCTTTTGCAATCTCTTTATCAGAATTCAAATATTTTAATCCCAAATAATTTTCTTTTTTCAAAATGTAAAAAGAATTTTCTGTTGCCTTAGCTTTTCCAGCCTTAGGAACAACCAAATTAAAAACTACATCTGCTTTAAGCGCCTCTTCGCTAATTTCTAAATTATCTTGTTTTACAAAACCCAGTTTGGATAAATCCAGTGGTGTAATATTATTTTTCAAACAAACTTTTAATAATCCTGATTTATCAGCCATAGCTTCTATTGGTATCTCACCAAAAGACTGACTTCCAATTTTTATATTCTCTAATTTAACTTTTTTACTTAAAAGAAAATCTAAAATTGCCATTAAAAATTCTGGAGAAGTGTTTTCTCTAAAATATGGTTGAGTAATAGAAATTAAGGTTGGCAAAATTAAAACTTTGGAATTTTCATTGAAATTAATTCCTCCAATTAAATCTATTGTTCTTTCAATTGCTTCTATAAAATCGTATTTTATTCGCCAAACTCCAACTATTTTTGGATCCTGTTTGGCTTCAAAAGATAAATCATCACCCACCTTAATATCTTGCGTTGTTTTATGAGCCCATTTATTCTTATTTTCATCTTCAATTATACAGGCATTATAAGGCACAAAAGAATGCCTAGTTGTTGGAATCATTACTTTAGAAACCTCTATTACCTTGCTTTGATTTGCAAACATTTTATCTAATCCAATAATGCAATAAGGACACTCTGAAAGAGGATATTGCCAAATTCTTCCACATTTTGAACATTTATAAAACGGCATATATATTTAATAAAAATTATTTAGTTCTTTCAAAAATATGAACTGTTACTGATCCTCCAGCTCCTCCAATGTTGTGAGTTAATCCGTATTTTGGCAAAGGATTTTTTTGTCTTTCTGCTTCCGATAATCCCCGAAGTTGATTTGTAATTTCATAAACCTGAGCTAAACCAGTTACTGAGATTGGATGTCCTTTGGCCTTTAACCCTCCCGAAGGATTAATCGGCATTTCTCCATTTAAATTTATTTTTCCAGATCGGATTAATTCTGCTCCCTTGCCTATCTCCGCAAAGCCCAAATCTTCGTATGAAATTAATTCCACAGAAGTAAAAGCATCATGAATTTCAGCAACGTTAATATCTTTAGGAGTAATCCCAGCTTGTTTGAAAGCTTGCTGACCAGCTAATTGAGTTGCTTTAAAATGTGTAATATCTTCTCTGCCAAAAGTTAGTAAATAATCTGTCGCAAAGCCAGAGCCAATAACTTTTACATCTGACTCATCAGTACTTAGAATTATAGCTGCTCCTCCATTTACCGATAAAGAGCAATCCATTAATCGGAGAGGCGAAGAAACTACTGGTGAACTTTTTACTTTTTCTAATTCAATTGGTTTTTTGTAAAAATAAGCTTTCGGATTTAAAGCTGCATTAGAATGATTCTTAAAAGCAATCAAAGATAAATCATCCATAGTGGCGTTATATTTTTTCATATATTGTTGCCACACTAAAGCATTTTGAGTTGGAAAAAGCATTCCCTCGGTTTGTTCGGTTGCTTTTTCAGCAGCCGAAAGAATCCAATCTGTTACTATTTCGCTTTTGTTGTCTCCAAATTTTTCCGAAGCTAAAACTAAAATATTTTTATATTCCTTTAAGTGCAAAGCAGTCCAAAAAGCTACGCCTCCACCTCCACAAACAGAAGTAACCTCTATAATAGGCACATTGGTTTTAAATAAATCTGAAAGAAAAGATACTTTATGGGTTTGATGCTCCCCAGACGTAGCCGAAGAAACGCTAGCAAAAACAATAGCGTCAATGTCTTTAATCGTCATTTTTGCGTCTTTTAAGGCCTCCATTGTGGCCTCAAACGCAAATTGCCACCAGGGCTTGGTGGAATAGTCAAATTTAGTCATTCCGACTCCTTTAATATACATAAGGTTTTAAAAAAGCTCCATTTAATGTTTCAGAGCTCTTGATAGTATTTTACCTACTGAATTATCTATTGGCAAGGCATCTATCCACAATATTAAAACTTAAAATAAATAAACAAAAACCCCATTATTTATATGGGCATACGGTTTAATATAATAAATTTCTTAAGCACCTTTACGACGCTGACGATCAGCATAGTCAAAAATGCTTTTTTCAAATTCTTTCGTGGAAAAAGCAGGAAAATAGGTTTTAGTAAAATATAATTGAGAATAAGCTGTGTGCCACATCATAAATCCAGCTGATAAATGTGGATCATTCTCTACTCCTGTCCTAATAAGCAAATCAACATCTGGCAGGTCTTTTGTCCAAAGATTGTTTCTAATCAATTTTTCATCCGCTTTTTTATGTTGTTTTTGAATCTGCCTTATGCAATCTATCATTTCGTCAGTCCCATCATAGGCCAAAAGAAAAGTAAGATGATATTTATTATAATTTTTAGTTTTCTCTATGGCAGAATTTATTAATTTTTTGGTTTTTTCCGGGAGCATTTCCTGCCACCTACCAAAAACTTGAATTTTTATTTTTTCTTTATAAAGCCGTTCATCTTTAATTAGCTTTTCAAATTCATTTTCAAGAATTTTATAAATATGCAAAACTTCTGTTTTGGATCGCTTTAAAATATTATCTAAAGAAAGCCCCCAAAAAGTTATATAAGGAATTTTAAACTCAAGAGTTTTATCTAATATTTTTTCAATGGCTTCGGATCCCTTGTCATGGCCCATTATAGTTGTTAAGCCATTCTTTTTTGCCCAACGCCTATTACCATCTGGGATTATTGCAATATGTTGAGGAAAATTTTTCATCTACCTTAATTGTAAATTATTTTTATTTTATTTAATCTATGTCTCTATCTTTATCTCTGGTTTCAACTCATCTTTAGCGGTAATATAGCCCAATGAAAAAGATAACAATGAAATTAAAATAGCCGCTAAGATTAAAGCAATTTCAATCTGATTTTTTTTGACAAATTTGGTTATTTTTGTTAACATTACTTTATTCTAATAATTCTTCCGATAAGAATCGGAAATGAATTAACAAAGATTCTTAATGGCTTTGATACCCTAAAGCTATGAGAATAATTAAATAATTATACTTGGTTTATATATATCACTATTAAATCAGTAAAAATATAAAATGTCAAAAACCAAAGCCGCGGGGACAAGCCGCCTGGGTAGAGATTCACAGCCAAAATACTTAGGAGTAAAACTCTATTCCGGAGAAAAAGCTAAAATTGGATCCATAATTATCAGACAAAGAGGTAGCAAATTTACCCCTGGAACAAATGCCAGAAAAGGAAAAGATGATACCATTTATGCTATTAAGGATGGAACTGTTGCTTTTTCCACTAAACAAAAAAAATGCTTTGATGGATCTGTTAAGACAATCAAAGTAGTCAATGTAAAATAAAATTTTAAAACAGGGCTTTAGCCCTGTTTTTGTTTATATATAGCTATAAAATTCTCAAACCCATGTTTGGGGGTGGCACCCCCAAACATTCCTAGTGCTTATCCCATATCGCATATCCCTTATCCCTTTCTATCGCTTGCTCGCAATCCTAACAAACTCTTTAAATAATGGGTGCGGATCCAATGGACGAGATTTAAATTCAGGATGAAATTGAGTGGCTACAAAAAAAGGATGATTTTTTAGTTCTATAATTTCTACTAAATCTTTTTCTTTATTAACACCTGCTATAATTAAACCCCTTTTTTCTAATAATTCACGATAATCATTATTTAATTCGTAACGATGTCTATGTCTTTCAGAAATTTTCTTTTGCTTATAAGATCTAGCACTAATAGTTCCTAGCCTTAATTCGCAATCCCAAGAACCCAAACGCATAGTGGCTCCGTAATTTTTATTTTTCATCAATTCTATCTGTTCTTTCATTAAATCAATCACGGGATTATTTGCTTTAGGAGCAAATTCACGAGAAGTTGCCTCTTTTATGTTACAAACATTTCTTGCAAATTCAATCGTAGCTAATTGCATTCCCAAACAAAGTCCTAAAAATGGTATTTTATTTTTTCTCAAATATTCAATTACTTTTATTTTTCCCTCTATTCCCCTAGTACCAAAGCCACCAGGAACAATAATTCCATCAAAGGATTTTAATTTTTCAAATTCTTTTTTATCTTTAGTTTCAAATTTTTGGGCTGACAGCCATTGAATTTCTGGTTCTTTATTATTTGCCCAGCAAGCATGTTTCACCGCCTCAATAACAGAAATATAAGAATCCATTAAAGAAAATTCACCAGTTTCAAAATATTTTCCCACAATTCCTATTTTAACTTTTGGTTTTTTACTTTCTATTCTTTTAATTAATTGTAACCATTCTTTCCCGTTTGGCTTCCTTTTTCTAATTCCAAGTTTTTTCAAAATCCTATCTCCTAAACCCTCTTTTTCAAAATTGATAGGAATAGCATAAATCGAATCAACGTCTGGAGAAGAAACCACATCTTTAGGGTCAAGATTACAAAAAACAGATATTTTTTTCTTTCTCGGAGCATCTAAGGGAACCGAAGCTCTGCCTAAAATAAAATCTGGTTGGATTCCTGCTTCATTCAATAATCGGCAAGCCGTCTGGGTAGGCTTAGTTTTCATTTCTCCAATTATTTTGAGAGTGGGTAAATACGAAACCAAAAAGAATAAAACCTTTTTAGGATTTTGTAATTTCATCATTCTCGCAGCTTCTAAGAACAAAAGGTTTTGATATTCTCCAACTGTGCCTCCAATTTCAATCATCACAAAATCAGCCTTTGTTCTAACTCCAGCTTTTTTGATTCGACTAATTACTTCATTTGGAATATCTGGGACTACTTCTACACATTTACCATTAAAATCAAGATTTCTTTCTTTAGCAATCACAGTTTGATAAACTCTGCCCGTGGTTAAATAACTTTCGGTAGATAAATTTTCGTTTAAAAATCTTTCGTAATTACCCACATCCTGATCGCATTCCGTGCCATCATCAGTCACAAAAACCTCCCCATGTTCGGTTGGATTCATTGTTCCGGCATCAATATTAATATAAGGATCTATTTTTAAGGCAGTTACTTTAAATCCTTTGTTTTGGAGTATTTTCCCAATTGAGGCAGTCGCTGCCCCCTTGCCAACACTAGACATTACCCCTCCGGCAACAAAAATATAATAAGGCATGGTAAATTATTTACCCCAATTTAAATAGGGCTTATTGTTATTTAATATTATTCTTCTTCTTTTTCTATCACAATTAATTTTATCTCTGCTTCCAAATTATGGTCAAAAACTATTTTAAGGTCAAATTCTCCAAGCTCTTTAATTGGATTATCTATTACAACTTGATTTTTGTTTATTTCAAAACCTTGCTCTTTTAACTGTTCGGCTATTTTTTGTTTGGAAACCGATTCATAAACCTGCCCTTGTTTTCCTACTTTTACCATAACAATTACCTCTCTGCCGTCCAATTTTGCAACGATAGTTTCTATTTCTTTTAAATTTTCTTCGGCTTTCTTTTCTTCTATCTTTAATTGATTTTCTAATTGAGTAACCTTTTCTTCATCTGCCGGAATGGCTAATTTCTTAGGTATTAAAAAATTCTTAGCATATCCTGCTGAAACTTCTTTGATTTCATTTTTTTTACCTACGCTTTGAATATTTTTTAATAAAATTACTTTCATATTATTTTTTTAGCTAATTGCTCTAAAGCTTTTTTTAATTGAGTGTCATTACCATTATCATAATCTTCCTTTGTAAGTTCAACTTCTATTGTAGGTTTTATGCCAGTATCCTGAATCAACTCCCCACTTGGAGTAAACCATTTTGAAACAGTTACTTTTAATGATGATCCATCGTCTAAATCAATCACTTCTTGAACTACTCCCTTGCCAAAAGTTTGCTTCCCAATTATATCAATTTTTCTGTCATCTCTTAGGGCACCAGCCAAAATTTCAGCCGCAGATGCAGTTCCCTCGTTTACCAAAATAACTGTAGGAATATTTTCTAAAAGAGCTGGCCCTTCTGATTTATGAATCTTTTTTTCTCCGTATTTATCGGTTTCAACTAAAATTATTTCTTCTGTTTTTAAAAACCAACCTGCGATACTATCTGCTTGATCTAATAATCCTCCTGGATTATTTCTTAAATCTAAAACAATACCATCAACTTTTTGAGCTAACATCTCATTAGCGATTTTATTAAAATCCTGAGCAGAACTATTAGAAAAATGATAAATTGTTAATACACCAACCTTTTTCCCTTGATTTGTCTCTTTAATAGATAAATCGATTGAAGGCATCACTATTTCATCTCTTATAATTTCAAAGGTCTTAACTTGATTATTCTTACCTCGTAATATTCCAATAGTTACTTTTGTTCCCTTTGCCCCTTTAATCATACTCACTACCTTATCAATAGTAATCCCTGACACTGGATTTTTATCAACTTCAAAAATAGTATCTCCAGCTAAAATTCCAGCACGGTCGGCTGGGGTGCCCTTAATTGGTGCTACAACTTTTATCTCTCCATCTTTTTCATCAATTTGCACGCCAATCCCACTAAATTTTCCGGCCATATCATCAAAAAATGACTTTGTATCATCTGGATTAAAAAATACAGTATAAGGATCACCAATAGCATTAATCATTCCAGAAATCGCACCATAAGTTATTTTTTGCCTGTCTATTTTATCTGCATCAACGTATCTGTCAGTTGTAAGATCTAAAACACGTTTCATTAATCCAAGATCCATTCCCTCAAAAGCTGCTTGTAAAGTGAGTGATTCACTTTTAACAAGATAATCATTTAAATAAAAACCACTCAAAAAAGCTATTCCGATTAAAATAGAACAAACAATATTTTTAGTAAAAAACTTCATGATTTATCTTATAAAATAATAATACCATAAATGTTTAATTAGAAGCAAGGGATATGGGCTATGGGATATGGGATATAGGAAAAATTTAATGTTTGGATTCCCGATACCTAAACATTCTAAAATATCTTAATAAAAGTTGACGAAGTCAACCTCCAAGCCCTTAACCCATAGCGCGTAGCGCTTATCCCTAATGTTTGGGAGCTAAGCTCCCAAACATTTAGTCGCCAATCAGATAATTCCACCTACAATCAATAATCTTTACTTCTCTAATTTCTCCTAATTTTCCATTTTTTAAAACCACTGCCCTACCGTCATTAGTTCTGGCGAACCAATTTTTATATTTTTTTTCAATAATTAAAACTTTCTGTTTAGTTTTTAAAAATTTTTTGTTTCTTTTAAGATTATATGTTTCAAAAATATTTTGTAAAATCCTGGATCTATCTTTCTTAATCCTGTCAGGAAAATCTTTTAGTAAATAATCAGCTGTACCCTTTCTTTTAGAAAACTTAAAAATATGTAATACTTCGGGCTGAATTTTTTTAATTATCTCCACTGTCTTTTTAAAATCCTCTTCTGTTTCAAGTGGATGCCCCACAATAATATCAGTTGCCAATATTCCATTTGGAAATTTTTGCTTAAATTGTTCTGCGAGTAAAATAAAATCATTTATATTATATCCCCGATTCATTACTTTTAAAATCGAATTGCTTCCGGATTGTAAAGGTACATGCAAAAATTTATAAAATTTATCTGACTCTAATATTTTTAATAAATCCTTAAAAATTATTTTTGTATGCCCTGGATTCATCATACCAAGCTTCAATTTAAAATTATAATCCAATCCTTCAATCTCTTTTAAGAGTTGCGGTAATAGCAATTTATGCTGTTTCGTATCTAATCCAAAAATAGCTAAATCCTGAGAAGTTAATTGAATTTCTTTAAAACCTAATTTTAATTTAAGATTAATTTCTTTAATAATATTTTTAATTGAAAAAGAATTCAACTTGCCTCTCGCAATTTTAGTAGCGCAATAACTACAATTTCCTAAACACCCTTCTGAAATAGCTGTAATAGCAGAAATATTTTGCAGAGTTGGAGTATCCTGTTTTAAAAACTTCGCCTTATCTATATTTTTATTATCCAGTAATATAAATCGATTACCTTTTGATATTTCTTCCACTGCCTTAACGATAAAATCAATATTTTTAACTCCTAAAATCGCATCCGCTAAAAGTTTAAAAAATTTTCCAGTGGTATCGGACGAACCCTGCTTCGCCCCCTCCTTCGCCAAGGCTACGGAGGAAGAAAAGGCTACGCAGGGCAGGCAGCCCGTTAAAATAACTTTTTTCCCGGTCTTCTTAAGCGCAGCCACTTGTTTTAAAATCTTTCGTTCAGTTTTTTCTACTACTGCGCAAGTATTGATAATAATAAAATCGGCCTGATTTTCGTCAGACTCTTTATATCCAGTAGATAATAATAAACTTCTCATTATTTCCGAATCGCTATAATTCAAATTGCACCCATAGGTTATAATAAAAAATTGTTCCATTTTTTTATTAGAATAATGAATAAAAAATTTAATTGCATTAGTACTTAGTTAAAATATCTCTTATTCTATGTTCTAAATTCTATATTCTAAGTTCTATTTATTGAGCGAGATACCGGAATCGGACCGGCGTCTTCTGCTTGGGAAGCAGATGTGCTACCACTGTACCAATCTCGCTTTTGTTTAAATGCTAGCTTAGAAATAGTTATTTTTCAATAACTATCCCTCTTAAAAGAACAAAACCCCGCAAATATTTATATTTTTGGGGGCATATAAGGTACGACAAATTTCAAATGAACAAAAGATGTAGGAGGATAAAGGAACAAAGCTGGGAGCTAAGGTTTCAAGGTGGCTAAACCAACCATAACTCCACGCATCAAATTATATCAATTTTTAAATAATTGGCAAGTGTGGATAATTCAAAAAAGCACTTGCTAAAGTTTTTTCAGGCCGGGGTTTTTGTGGGTACAGGACTCGCCCAAAAATATTTTTCTGCTGAAAAATTTTTTGGGCCGGGCTCGGACTCGTCAGCCCTGCGCCTTCGAGTCCTGTTTGGGGTTAACATTTAAATTAAAGACGGCATAAATGCCGTCTTTAATTTAATAGGTGCCCCAAACAGGACTCGAACCTGTGACCTTCAAGTTAAAAGGTTGTTGCTCTACCAACTGAGCTATTGGGGCTTGAATTTCGTTTCTCGAAATTCAATCCTGCGAAGCCATTTCTTCCTTGCGAAGCAAGGGGCGAAGCAGGATTAGAATACTATTAACTACATCTACAATCCTTCTTTTTTTAACTCTTCTAATAAATCTTTCTGTTTTTTGGTTAATTTCTTTGGAGTTTCTATGTTTAATTGCACGAATAAATTCCCCCTACCTAAACCAGAAAAATGAGGAATTCCTCTCTTAGAAATTTTTAAAATATCGCCCGAAATTGTTCCGGCTGGAACTTTCAAAATCAATCTATCTCCCTCTAGAGTTGCAATTTTAATATCAGCCCCCAAAGACGCTTGTGAAAAAGAAATTATCTGATTTAAATATAAATCATCGCCCTTTCTCTCAAACAAGGGATGTGGCTTAATAAAAATTCTAACATAGAGGTCGCCTTCTTCTCCTCCGCGCCTTCCGGCATCACCTTTACGTTTTACCTTAATTATTTGCTCATTGTCAACACCTGCTGGAATTGTTAAGTTTATTTTTTCTTCTTTTTTATGTCTTCCTTCGCCATGACAAACATTACAAGGTGTTTCTGGTTTTGATCCCTCACCCTTACATTCAGGACAAATTGTAACTTGAGTAAAAGTTCCGAAAATAGTTTTTTTCATTTGTTGAACTCTCCCCGTCCCTCGGCAGGTAAAACATTCATTAATTTTAGTGTTTGGTTCTGCGCCAGTTCCTTGGCAACGAGAACATTTTACATTCTTTAAAATACTGATTTCTTTTTCTTGCTGTTTTAAAATTGATTCTAGGGGTAATTCTAATTCTACTTCAATATCAGCTCCTCTTTTAAGATCTGTTCCTCTTTGTTGTCCACCCCCAAAACCAGAACTAAAACCACCACCAAACATATCAAAAATATCTTCCAGATTTCCAAAGTTTCCCATCACATCTTCCCAGTTAACATTAGCTCCGTTAAATCCTCCCTGGGCTCCACCATTGCGCGCGCTATTAAAATCAAAACTATTCCCAAATTGATCGTATTGAGCTCTTTTGTTTTTGTCAGATAAAACTTGATAGGCCTCGTTTATTTCTTTAAACTTTTCTTCGTCCCCTCCTTTTTTGTCGGGATGAAATTGTTGGGCTAATTTATAATAAGCTCTCTTAATTTCATCTCCGCTAGATGTTTTATTGACGCCTAATATTTTATAATAATCTTTTTGCATTTTAAAACAAGAATGGCAAAACCTATTTTGATTTTGCCGTTCTTAGGATTTTTTATTAATTACCTTTATCTTCTTGAGTTTCAGCTTCTGGAGGTTCTTTATTCTCTTCTCCGGAAGCGTTAGGGTTTGGCTCTCCGCCAGCTGGCTGTTGCTTATACACCTGCTCTCCTATCTTCTGCAAAACAGCGGATAACTCTTCGCTTTTAGTCCGAATGTCATTTATATTATCACTATCTTTGATTTTTTTCAAATCTTCAACCTTTGCTTGTATCTCGGATTTTAATTCTGGGGTAATTTTATCTTCATTATCCTTGATTGATTTTTCAGAAGCATAAACCAAATTATCTGCCATATTTCTAACCTCAATCAATTCTTTTTTCTTTTGATCTTCTACGGCATTTATTTCCGCTTCTTTTTTCATTTTTTCAATATCTTCTTTAGATAAGCCAATTGATCCTTGAACTTTAATAGATTGTGTTTTACCAGTCGCTTTGTCTGTAGCAACAACGGTTAAAATTCCACTGGCATCAATATCAAATTTAACTTCAATTTGTGGTAATCCACGAGGAGCTGGTGCTAAACCATCTAAAATAAATTTGCCAAGTGAGCGATTGTCTTTTGCCATTGGACGCTCACCCTGAAGCACATTAATTTCTACCGAAGTTTGATTATCTGCGGCTGTAGAAAATATCTGCGAACCAGAAGTAGGGACTGTGGTATTTTTTGCAATCATAATCGTGTCCACGCCACCAAAAGTTTCAATACCCAACGATAATGGCAAAACATCTAAAAGTAAAACGCTCTTGATATCTCCTTCTGGAGTTCGACCCTCTTCTTTAGCGGTTAATATTTCTGCTTGAATTGCAGCTCCCACAGCTACAACCTCTTCCGGATTAATAGATTTGTTTGGTTCTTTGCCAAAAAAATCTTTAACCATTTGCCTTACTAATGGAATTAAGGTTGTCCCACCAACTAAAACAATTTCATTAATTTCATTTTTATTAAGCTTAATTTCATCTATGGTTTGCCTTACTTTCTCAATTGATTTTTCCACTAAATCCTTTGTCATACCCTCAAATTGAGCCCTAGTTATTTTATATTCTAAGTGTTTTGGACCATCTGCAGTTGAAGAAATAAAAGGCAAATTAATATTTGTTTCTAGGGCACTAGATAATTCTGTTTTAGCTTTTTCCGCCGCTTCTTTTAATCGTTGTAGGGCTAATGTATCTTTAGATAAATCAAGGCCTTGATCTTTTTTAAATTCTGTTAAAAGCCAATTAATAATTCTTTGGTCAAAATCATTTCCACCTAAATGTGCTTCTCCGCCAGTAGCCAAAACCTCCACCACCTCTGGAGAAACATCTAAAATAGTAACATCAAAAGTGCCTCCGCCTAAATCATAAACTAATATTTTTTGGGCTTCTTTTTTTCCAAAACCATAAGCCAAAGCAGCAGCAGTTGGTTCATTGATTACTCTCATTACTTTTAGGCCTGCAATTTCTCCAGCTGCCATAGTTGCTTTTCTTTGAGAATCGTCAAAATTAGCAGGACAAGTAATAACCACATTCGTAATATCTTCGCCAAGTTTTTCTTTAGCATCTGCTCTTACTTTTTGTAAAATCATAGAAGAAATTTCAATTGGAGTGTGCCACTTATCTCCCATTTTTACTTCTACGCCACCATCACTTCTTTCTCTTGTTTCATAAGGTAAAAGTTTTAATTCTTTTTGAACTTCTGGGTCGGAATATCTTCGCCCAATAAATCTTTTTACTCCCGAAATAGTATTCTGTGAATTAGTAATTGCCTGTCTTTGTGCCAAAATTCCAACCACTCTTTCTCCGCTCTTAGTATGGGCCACGATTGAAGGTGTCAAAATAGAACCTTCTCTATTTTCTAAGGCCTTTGGCTCTCCATTTATTATGGAAGCTGATTTTGTAATCGCTGTTCCTAAATCTATACCTAATATTTTTGCCATATTTTTAAAAATTAATTCTTTATAATAATTTTATTTAATTATAAGGTTATTTAAATTATATTAGTCGGGCGCATATCGGAAAAAAATTTCAGAAGAAATTTTTTGAGATAGAGTGTGGTTTTCTGCAGAAAACCAACACGTCGAACGGATAATATAATTTGAATAACCTTGACACTATCTTATTAAATTAGCACTCTAATGTCAAGAGTGATAATTAGCTATTCGCGGATTTTGACTTGGCCAGCTATCTTCACTTTAGCTGGTCTAATTATTTTATCTTTAAAACAATACCCTTTTTCTAATTCTTCTATAATTGTATCTGGCTCCTGTTCATTTGTTTCTACTATCTCTACTATTTCATCAAAATAAGGATTAAATTTCTCTCCTACCCGATTAAGTGGTTCCAATCCATAATCCTTTAAAGCTTGGCATAGTTGAGTTTTAATCATCAGAAGCCCTTTAATGTTTTGATCTTGCTTTTTATCTTCTGTAATCGCTTTTTCCGCACGCGTAAAATTATCAATAATTGGTAATAGCTTAATCAAAAAATCTTCAATGGAGGCAAATAATAAAGAATTTATTCTTTCTAATTCTTTATTTTTATAATTAATAAAATCCGCCTTTTCTCTTTGCCAGCCATTAAAATATTCTTGTTTCTCTTTGTTAGTTTGCTCAAGAATATCTTTTAAATCACTGATTAAATCTTCGGAGCTAATTTCTTGTTCTGATTCTTTTTTATTTTTTGAATCCATTTTATTAAATTAAATCGCTTAAAGCTTTATTAACTGACTGAATTAAATTTATATTTTTAGCATAATCCATTCTTTTTGGCCCCAAAATAGACACAAACGCTTTTTCATTATTGGGAATTGGGCAAATAGAACAAACCAAACTTAAATTTCTAGATTTAGAAATTGGTATCTCATGCCCAATATAAATACCTATCCCTTGTGGATTTAATTCTTTTATTTTTTCTTCAAAATTATCCAAAAAATTCAAAATATTAGAAACAAATTCTAAATCCATAAATTCTGGTTCTTTAATAATCTCGTCCCATCCCTCTTTCCAAGAAATATCATGATTTAAAAAATGAATAATCGCCAAGGCAGAAGAATTGTCTGCCATAAATTTAGTCAGATTGCCAGCCAATCTAAATTGATCTTTAGTTTGCCTGTTTAAAATCCTATTCAGGGCCTGCTCTACGGATTGCCTCTCGCGATCACGATAATCTTCCAACGCATCAACAAAGAAACGATATGCCCTATCTGTTGGCACCCTTCCGGCCGAAGTATGGGGTTGCTCTAAAAATCCAGATTTGATTAAGAATTGCATCTCAATCCTAATTGCAGATGGACATAGCCCAAAATCATATTTTTTAGACAAAAAATCCGAGCTGATTGGCTCCGCTGTCTTTATATATTCTTCGATTAAAGCTTTTAAAATTTTGATTTGTCTTTCTGTCATGGTTAAAATTATAGCACGATAATTTTATCAGTCAACACCCCTAACTGCCATTCATACCACAAAAACATAAATCTATAAATAAAACTTGCTGACTAAATTAAAATCGTCATCAAATTCGTAGACCAGTGGCTGTCCAAGCGGAATTTCTACATTAGGTATTTCTTCATTGCTCACTTTTTCTATATTTTTAACCAATGCTCTGATGCTATTGCCGTGCGCACAAACAATAATCTTTTGATTATCTAAAATTTTTGGCTTAATTACTTTATTCCAATACGGCATCACTCTTTCTTCAGTATCTTTTAAACTTTCTGTTAAGGGCCAATTTATTTCTCCTAATTGATTATATCTTTCATCATTGCCAGGGTATCTTTCGTCTTCTTTGGTTAAAGCAAGGGGCTGGATGTCGTAACTTCGTCTCCATTGCTTAAATTTTTCTTCACCAAATTTATTTCTAATTTCATCCTTATTCATTCCTTGCAAGGCTCCATAATGCCTTTCATTTAATTGCCATGATTTTTCAATAGGAATATCTAATACCATTTCTTTTAAGATAATATTCAATGTTTCTATGGCCCGACTTAAAACCGAAGTAAAAGCTAAATCAAAAACATAGCCCTCTTTTTTAAGTATAATCCCAGCTTGTTTGGCCTGCTCCTTACCAAAATCAGATAAACCAATATCGGTCCAACCAGTAAAAATATTTTCTTTATTCCACAAGCTCTCGCCGTGGCGAACAATTACTAATTTATACATAAATTTATTTACCCCGTTAAATAATTTTACTTTAGTAAAATTGGTTAGAATTTAAGCATTTGCTTAAATTCTATTTAACTGGGGTCATTTTCTTATAACCTTAACTTTATTATCTTTAATTGAAATTATTTTTGAGGGTTTTGATTTTAATTTTCCAACATCCACATAAAAATCAACTTTCTTTCCAAAATATTTCATAGCTTGTTCAATATCTTCTGCTGGTTTTTGGCCTTCTAAATTTGCACTTGGCGCAATGATAGGCCCGGTTATTTCTAAAACTTGGGTTAAAAATTTATTGTTTGGAATCCTAAAAGCCAAGCTTTTTTGACCACGAGTTAGATATTCAAATTTTTTATTATTACAATCTAAAATAATACTCACTTTGCCTGGCCAATATTTCTTAGCTATAACTCTATCTATTTTAACACCAAATAAATTCAGATCTTTTGATTTAGAGATTAAAATAATTACTGGTTTACTCAAATTTCTTTTTTTGATTTTGTATATTTTGGCAACTAACTTCTTATTAAGGGCAGAACAAACAATCCCATAAATAGTATCCGTAGGGATCACTCCAATTTCACCGGATTTTATAGATTGCCCGATTTCTTTAATTACCTTATCCATAATCCTATTATATGTTATTTTCAAAAATTTGCCAAAAAGAAAAAGGTCATAGACCTCGTGTTCTCCTACTAGCATCCTCTGCTCTTTCAAGAGCAATTTGCTCTTCTATTTTTTGTTCTGGTGGCCTTCCTTTCCCAGTCATAGGGTTTGCCAAATCAACAAGATCGATTTCTTTCGGTGTTTTTTCCGGATTGGCCATATAAAGCCAAGCTTTAGCTTCTGCTACCGTTAGCCACATGATAATTCTCCAATTTACTATCTATAAATTAGCACAAATTTTCTTTTTTTTCAAACAAAAATAATAAAAACAGAAAGAGAATTATTAAAATGTTGGATACCGATGTAGCGGAACAAATAAATATTTGAGGGTAAATATTTTTTAGATCATGCGCAGCACTACTATTTTTCAGTTAAAACAATGGCGCCGTCTTTAGTAACTGCAATCATATCTTCAAAGTGAGCCGCCAAAGAATTATCTTCTGAAACAAATGCATTTCCTTTTCTCTTAATCTTTCCACTCCCCATAGTCAGCATGGGTTCCAAACAAAAAACCATTCCTTGTTTTAATTTTTCACCCGCGTGCCTTTCTCCATAATTTGGAATTTCCGGATCTTCGTGAAGATTTTTTCCAATTCCATGCCCGCACAAATCCCGAACGATTCCAAAATTTTGGCTTTCAATATATCTTTGGATTGTCTCACCAATATCCCCAAAAGTTATACCTGGCCTAACTTTTTTAACTCCTCTTTTTAGAGCTTTCTTTGTTACCCTAACTAAGCGTTGAACTTCTAAATCTGCTTCGCCCACAATATATGTCCTTGCCATATCCGTATGAAATCCGTCCTTTATATTTGGATATTGTTTTGGATCTATTTTTTCTTTCAAAAAAACATTCAAAGGAAAAAATATTCCCAAATCTAATGAAACCACATCTCCGTTTTTTAAAATTTTATTTTTTGGCTCAGCATGAACAATTTCATTATTAACAGAAAAACAAAGGCAAGACGGAAATCCGTCTTGTCCTTTAAAATTACATTTACCTCCCGACTGTCTGATTAATTTTTCGGCCATAGCTTCAAATTCTTCAGCTCTAATTCCAGGGGCAACC
>Ga0116157_10001168_pt1 | contig 26618 bp, 21 predicted proteins | sample AD_UKC048_MetaG_FD_89882 | JGI IMG/M metagenome (GOLD analysis project Ga0116157, IMG submission 89882) | Active sludge microbial communities of municipal wastewater-treating anaerobic digesters from USA - AD_UKC048_MetaG | ecosystem: Engineered > Bioreactor > Anaerobic > Digestate | place: USA... | reverse complement strand
GCTTGACGCCCTCGCGACGGTATCGCTGCCCCATCAGCTTGCAGAAATGGCGTGCCAGGAAGACCGCATCGTCTTCGCGATCTCTCAGCGGCGGCACCATCAGCTGCAGCACGCGCAGGCGGAAATACAGGTCTGCGCGGAACACCCCTTCGGCGACGCGCGCTTCGAGGTCGTGGTTCGTGGCCGCGACGATGCGCACGCAGACCTGATGCTCCTGCACCGAGCCGATGCGCCGGAAACGGCCGTCCTCGATGACCTTGAGCAGCTTGGCCTGCAGCGACAGGTCCATGTCTCCCACCTCGTCGAGAAACAGCGTCCCGCCGTCGGCGGCTTCGAGCAGGCCGATCTTGCGTTCCTTGGCGTCGGTGAACGCGCCCCGCTCGTGGCCGAAGAGCTCGGTCTCTAGCAGGGTGGGCGGCATCGCGGCGCAGTTGATCTCGATGAACGGCTTGGCGCTGCGCGGGCTCAGGTAGTGGCAGGCCCGCGCGACCAGCTCCTTGCCGGTGCCGGTTTCGCCACCGATCAGGATCGGCGGCAGCATGCCCTCGGCGTCGATCGACGCCATCCGCTCGATGCGCTGCTGCAGTTCCCGGATGGCCGGAGACTGGCCGAGGATCGACTGGCTGGCGCTGCGTTCACGCGCCTCGAAATAGCGCAGCCGGCTTGCATCGCGCTGCTGCTGCATCAGCACGTCGATCCGCTCGCGCAGTTCCAGCAGCGACACCGGCTTGGTCAGCAGGTCGTTGGCGCCGGCCTTCATCGCGTCGACGGCCAGCTCGATGGTGCCGTGCCCGGTGATCAGGATGATGTGGACGGCCGGGTCGCTGGCACGGATGTGCTCGATGAACTCGAGCCCGGTCCCGTCCGGCAGCCGGTAGTCGAGCACCAGGGCCTCCGGCTTCTGCGTCTCGGCCAGGGCCTTGCCTTCGGCCACGGTGGCCGCGGTCGACACCGTGTGACCGAAGCGCTCCAGGTACTTGGCGGCATTCCTGGCAAAAGTGACTTCGTCGTCGACGATCAGGATCGTGGCCATGGATCAGATTCTCGGCAGGTCGATGCAAACGGTCGTGCCTTCGCCCGGGCGGCTGTCGATCTGGAGCACGCCGCCCAGGCCTTCGACGATGCGCTTGGCAAGTGGCAACCCGAGTCCCAGCCCCTGCGGCTTGGTCGTGAAGAACGGCCTGAAGATGTGCGCGAGCACCTCTGGCGTCATGCCGGGGCCCCCGTCCTTGACTTCGATGCGCACGGTACGGCTGTCCGTCTCGCGAACCGTCACATCGCAGCGCTCGCCCGGGGGGATGGCCTCGGCGGCGTTCGAGAGCAGGCTGTCGAACACCTGCTGCAGCAGGTGGCTGTCGGCCTGGACCACGGCCTTGGCGATGTGGCTTTCCAGGGACAGGGTCTTGCGGCTGCGCTGGAAGGTGATCTTGTGATCTGAAACGCAGTTGCGAAGCACGCTGACCACGTCGACCGGCTGACTCGCCTGCACGCCCTGGTTCGACAGCCGCAGCAATTCGGTGATGCGTGCCGAGATGCGGTCGACCTCGCGGATGATGTCGCGCGAGCAATCGGCACTCTGCTCCGGAGGCAGCTCCAGGCCCAGTTCGGCCGACGACCTGATCGAAGCCAGCGGATTTCGGATGTTGTGTGCCACGGACGAGGCCAGTTCGCCCAGCGCAGCGACGGTGCCGGCCTCCAGCAGCTTGGTGTGCTGCTCGCGCATCGTGCGGTCGGCACGCCGGATCAGCCAGAACAGGCTCACGAACAACGCCACGGCGCCCCCCAGCGCGGCGATGGCGACCTGTCTCTCGCCCTCCTCGATGGCCTCGGTGAGTGCCAGCGGTGCCTTGTACAACTCGACCACGCCGACGACCTGGTTGTCGCTCGGGTCGACGACGGGGATGTAGGTTTCCACGAAGAACTGCACCGACGGGGACAGCCCGATGTGTTCCCTTTTGGAGAGGGCCTCGTGGCTGATGCGTCCCGACTCGACCTCGAGCTTGCCCGCCATGGCGTGCTCGAGGTCATCGTTGTCTGTGAAGCGGCGTCCCACCATCGTCGGGTCGCTCGACCAGACGACGGTCCGATCGATGCCGTACACATTCGCGCGCAGCATGTCCCGCATGTTGGCGAGGTGCGTCACGGTGTTCTTGAAGTGTTCGACGACTTGCGGGTCGTCCGTATGCCGCAGGTAGGCGAGCGTGCCGTCGGACACCAGGATGTTCTGCACGAAATCGCGCGAGATCTCGCCTTCGCGCTTGAACATCTGGCTGGTGAGGAAGCGCGACACGACCCAGGCATTGGCCATCGCGATCAGCACGATGACGACCGCACTCAGTCCGGCGAACCAGCGAAGCAACTGAAACGGGGCGGGTTGGGACGGGGGCATGTTCGGTGGCAAAAAGAAGACTCTGGGGCTGATTCTGGAGTGCGGTCGGCGGTGATCGTAAGCCGTTGGCTGCCTCGACTCGGCGAGCGGCGGGCGCCCGCGGATCGTGGTCGGGGCTGGGATGCACGCTTTGATCGCAGTTGCCGTGCCCGCAACCGGGTGCTCGACAAAGCGTTTCCAATCAACCACTTGGGTCTGCCAAGTTGGGGTGTTGACTGCGAAGTGGGGCATATCGCGCAGTTGAAATGGGTGATATGCCCCAACGTCCCCGGCGAGCCCGGGACCACTACTTGAGGAATTCGCGCACCGACGTGATCGATTCCTGCGCCGCTTCCTCGTGCGGCAGGTGACCGACCCCGGGCAGCGACACCAGCTTGGCGCCGGTCATTTCCTTCAGGTAGTCGGCCGAGTTGGCCAGCGGGATCATCGCGTCCGCCTCGCCCCACAGCAGCAGCGTCGGGGCCCGGATGCTGCGCAACAGCGGGCGCGGGTCGACCAGCACGGACTGCTGCATCCGTGCGATCAGCGCCTCGCGGCTGCCCGGTGCCAGCATCAGGTCGTGGTAGCGGGCCGTCAGCGCATCGCTCAGGAACGCGGGGTCGCCGTAGGCCGGTGCCAGGCTCATGCGCAGCAGCGGCTTGGGGAGCACGAAGCGCATCATCCGGACAGCGGCCGGTACCTCCGGTGCTTTTCCATATTCGAAGCCCGGGCTCGCGAAACCGTCGGGTGCGACCAGCACCAGCTTGTCGACGCGCTCCGGGTGCCGCGCTGCAAAGTTCCAGGCAATGCGTCCGCCGATCGAGTGTCCGACCACGCTGGCACGTGCCACGCCCAGATCGTCCATCAGCGCACGCAGCAACTGCAGGCTGCGGGCATCGGTGTAGTCGCCGGTCGGGTCGGGCGAACTGAGCCCGCTGCCCGGCAGATCGAAGCGGATCACGCGGTGATCGGCTGCCAGCGTCTGCGCCCAGGGTTCCCAGGTGTGAAGGCTGCCGCCGAAGCCGTGGATCAGGATCACGGCTGGCGCGTCCTTCGGGCCGCTGTCGCGCACGTGCAGTCGAACGCCGGCGATCTCGATGATGTCGCTTGGCGATTGCAGGTACCGCGCTTCCAGATCGGCCCGGTCCTTGTCCGGGGTCCAGAGCCAGAAGGCGATCAGGGCAAGCAGCAACAAGAAGGCTCCGGTGGCCAAGCTGGTTTTCAACCGCACGCTTTCGGCAAAGAGGAATCGGCTGTGCACTGTGCCATGAACGCCTAGCGGGCCACGCATCGGCTGAGCCCGGGGCGCACGACCGCACGCCCCGGGCAAGCTTCAAAGTGTCGGCAATAGCACCTTGCCAATGACATGGATGACGCCGTTGCTGGCCCGCACGTCGGTCGCGAGGATCGGCGCCGGCGTCGCGGTCTGGTCGGTGATGGTCGGCGGGGTGCCGGCATTGATCGTGATCGGCTGCCCGGCGACGGTGTTCACCGGTGTGCCGAACGGGATGTCGGCGGCCAGCACCTGCGAGCCGAGCACGTGGTAGGTCAGCACGGTGGTGAGTTGGGGCGTCGTCAGTCCCGCCACCGTCGATGCGATGTCGGCGAAGGCTGCGTTGGTTGGCGCGAACACCGTGAACGGACCGGTGCCGCTCAGGGTGCCCTGCAGGTCAGCCGCGACCACAGCACCGACCAGGGTGTCGAACAAGGGGTTGACCTGGGCCATCTGGACGATGTTCAACACGCCCGGTGGTACCAGCACCTTGTCGATGGCGTGGATGATGCCGTTGCTGGCGTTGACATTGGCGGCGGTCACCCGGGCGGTCGTCAGCGCAGCGTCGGTGATCGCCACGCCGCTGGTGGTGTTCAGCGAGAGCGTCGCCGGGCTGCCCCCGAAGCTGTAGAGCGTCCCCTGGGTCGCCCCACCCGCGGCAAGATCGGCGGCGCTCTTTTCATCGGGCAGCAAGTGGTAGGTCAGGATGTTGGCGAGCACCGGCGCCGGCAGCGCGTCGACCATCGCCGCGGCGCTGGCAAAGCCCAGACGATTCGCCAGTTGCGTGAAAGCCGCATCGGTCGGCGCGAACACCGTCAGGCTCGCGTTCTCGTTCGTCAACGCGCCCGCTACCCCGGCCTTGTTGACCGCCGCCAGCAGTGCGTTGAAGCCCTGTGCCTGTGCCACCACGGCAATGTTTTCGGGGTCGCTGCTGCTTCCGCCACCGCCGCATGCGGCCATCAGGCCCGCCGTCGTGAAGGCGAGCATCGTCTTGAGGAAACGGTTCATCACTGGTGCTCCTGAGTCGGATGAAATACGTCCGTCGGGGATTCGACCGGCCGACCCAATGACCCCAGTCTTAACTGATTAGTTCAAATAAAAACTGATTCGTATGTGTTCTGACGTAGCGGTATTACTTAGGGCTGTGCGGACGCCGCGGCGTGGGTGACGGGCTGGGCTGGGCTGGAAGGCGCACTGAAAACGTAGTCCGCCAGGTCCGGCATGCGCACCGACTGCACGTACTCTCGGGTAAACCCAGGGAAAAGAGCGAACACGCGGCCGTTCTCCATCCGGTACCAGCTGCGGCACTGACTCCACACCGATGTGCCCAGCCGCGCCTGCAGGTGCTCGTTGTGCTTGCGTTGCACCTCTGCTCGCACATCGATATAGCGGTGGTTGCCTCCGCGCACCGCCTGCATGCAGGCAATCGCGTGATCTACCTCGGGCTCGATGTAGAGCAGGGTCGAGGTGTGGCCGGTGGCGGTGTTGGGGCCGAGCATCAGGAACAGGTTCGGGAAACCCGACACCGTGATGCCGTGGTACGCCTCGGGTCCCTGAGCCCAGGTCTCGGCCAGAGTGCGGCCCTGCAGGCCTGCGATACGGATCGATGACAGCAGATGCGCCACGTCGAAGCCGGTGGCGCAGACCAGCGCATCGATGGTGCGCTCGCGGCCGTCGGTGGTCACGATGCCATGCGGCGTGATGCGCGCGATCGGGTCGGTGACCAGTTCGACGTTCGGCCGCATCAAAGCCGGGTAGAAGTCGTTCGAGTAGATGATGCGCTTGCAGCCCAGAGGGTAGGGCGGCACGAGCTTCTGCCGCAGGGCTTCGTTGCTCACCTGTTTCTTGCGCAGGGCTCCCGCCGCGGCCAGCAGCGCGCGGCGCGCCAGCGTTCCTTCGTCGAATCCGCTGCGTCCCCACTCGAGCACCTGGGTCCAGTTCCAGCGAACCATCGCTGCATACGGAGGGAAATGCGCCAGCATCCGATCGAGTGCGGTGTACAGACGGTCGCGTCGCGGCAGCACCCAGTTGGCCGTGCGCTGGAACACATGCAGCTGAAGCGCCTGCTCGGCGATCGGCGGCACCAGTTGCGAGGCGGTCGACCCGGTGCCGATCACCGCCACGCGCTTGCCGGGCATCGCGTAGCCGTGATCCCAGCGGGCCGAATGCAGTCGCTCACCCTGGAAATCGTCCAGGCCGGGAATGTCGGGCCACCTCGGCTGGCTCAGCGGCCCTGCGCTGCACATGAAGAAGCGCGACTGCAGCGTCGAACGGGCGCCTTCCGGGCGCTCGATGTCGTAGTGCCAGTGGCCGGCCGCATCGTCGAAACGAGCGGCGCTGATGCGTGTTCCGAGGCGGATGTGCGCGAGCAGGCCGAAGCGCGTTGCGACCTTCTGCATGTAGGTCTGGATTTCGGGCGCACCGGCGAAGCGGCGCGTCCAGCCCGGGTTGGGCGCGAACGAGAACGAATACACGGGCGACGGCACGTCAACATGGGCGCCCGGGTAGGTGTTGTCCCACCAGGTGCCGCCGAGGCCGTCCTGCTTTTCCAGGATCACGAAATCGTGGATGCCTGCGCGCTTGAGCTTGACCGCGGCGCACAGTCCCGACATGCCGGCGCCGAGGACGACGACCTCGTGGCTCGACGTGGCCGGGCCGTTTGCGGCGGCAGCCTTCGCCAGGGGGCGCATCACGAAGCGGGCGACCCGATCGATCGCCTCGTCGGCGCTGCGCAGGACGCCGCCGCTGGTCTGGAACACGTGCCAGCGGTGCGCGGAAATCTCGCAGCGTGTGTCGACCCCGGCTGCCTGCAATGCGGCCTCGAGCTGGAGGGCCTGTCCGTGCAGCAGTTCATCGGTGCCCGCCTGGATCAGCGTCGGCGGGAGGCCGCGCAGGTCGGCAAACAGCGGTGACACCCGCGGTAAGTCGGGGGATGTGTCGCGGAGGTAGTGCGCGGCGCAGGCGGCGGCCCAGGCCACGCTGAGCATCGCCTCGCCGCGAGGCTCGGACGCGGGCGCATCGCGCAGGGCTACATCGACCCACGGCGAGAACAGCACCATCGCCGCGGGCATCGGCGAGCCGCCCTCGCGCAGCGCCAGCGCAGCGGCGAGCGCCAGTCCGCCGCCAGCCGAATCGCCGGCCAGCACGACGGGCTGCCCGCCTCGGGCCAGTGCACGAAATGCGGCCACGGCGTCGTCGAGCCCGGCTGGAAAGGGGTGCTCCGGTGCGAGTCGGTAGTCGAGCGAAAAAACCGGCAGCCCCGTGACCAGTGCCAGACGCGCGGTCAGCGATCGGTGCGTGGCGGGCGAGCCGACGCAGTACGCGCCGCCGTGGAGGTACAGCACGACGCCTTGCGGTGCGGACGGGGCCTGTGCAGATCGCAGCCATTCGCCGGGCACGCCACCGACCTCTGCGGTCTCGATAGCCACGCCCTTCGGGATCAGGGTGGTGCGCGACAGCGCGAGCAGCCAGCGGCGCTGGAAGCCAATCGACCAGCGCGGTGAAAACACCGGCTTCAGCAGCAGCTTCAGCGAAGTCCGCAGCAGGGCGGCCTTTAACCCTTCGACGATCCCGCTGGGCTGGTAGACGATCATCACAGGCTCACGGTGAAAAGTGCGGATCGTATCCGGCCGGGTTTTCTGTGGCATTTCCGCACGCGACTTCGCACTGCAGCGCAATTTGATACATCGTGATACATCATTTAACCGCTGCGCCGGTACGCTTCTTTGGCCTTGTTTTCTTGGGTCTTTTCGTGCCGCAGCGGCGCGTGCGATCCGTGGTGATGTCAGTGACGGATGGGGGTCCGTGCGACGATGAATGACTATCTCTTGTGGGGCGCTGGTGCCGTGGTGGTGCTGCTGCTCGTCTTGCTGCTGGTGCAGCGCCGCCGCACGCCTGCACCGCGTCGGGAGCAGCCTCCGAGCCGTCCTCAGTCTGCCGACTCGGCCACACGGGCTGCCGATGCATCGCCTTCGCGAGCGCGCGGAGCCTCCCAGTTCGACACCGTCAACGCGGTCCACGACATGGCTCTGGCGCCCAGAGAGGGCGTCGATGTCTCGCTGGAGGCGGACCGCGAAGCCGCGGAAGCGGCCGAGCGTGCCGCGCGTGCCGAGGCGGACCGCGAAGCTGCGGAATGGGAAGCGCAACTGGTTGCCCAGCTGCTGGCCGATCAGGAGCGCGAGCGCGCTGCCGTCGAAGCCGAGCGCCTGGCTGCCGAGGTCGCTGCGGCCGCTCCGCCCGAGCCTGACGAACAGGCCATTCGGGAGCAGGCCGACCGCGAAGCTGCCGAATGGGAGGCGAAGCTGGTCGCGCAGCGCCTCGCCGAAGAGGAAAGCGAGCGCGAGCAGGCGCGCGTTGAGTCCGAGCGTCTGGCCGCCGAGGCCGCTGCAGCCGAACGATTGCAGCGCGACATCGCAGCCCATGCTGCGCTCGAGCAGGCGGCCCAGCAGCGTTTCGAGCGTGCCGCCGCCGAGCAGCAGGCGCGTCTGGACGCCCAGCGCGTGGCAGAAGAGCAGGCGCACGCCGAGGCGGCACGCCTGGCCGAGGCAGCCGTGGCCGCGGCTGCCGCAGCCTCCGCGCCGTCGAGGTCATCCGCAGGCGCGCCCGAAGTCCCCTCGGCTGCTGCAGGTCCGCGCACGCCCGAGCAATGCCTGGTGATGATCGCCGACGACTCGAAAGTGGTTCGAATCAAGACCAGCCGCCTGCTGGCCAAGCACCTCTATCGGGTCTCGCTGGCCGAAGACGGGCTCGACGCCGCGCGGCAGATCGAGATCGACCTGCCGGACGTGCTGATCACCGATGTCGAGATGCCCGGCATGGATGGATTCGAACTCACGCGCCAGGTGCGCAGCAACCCCCGCACCGCGCACATCCCGATCGTGATGATCACCGCCGACGACGAGAAGCACCGCGCCGATGCCGCTGAAGCCGGTGTCAGCGTGCTGCTCAGCAAGCCGTACCCCGAGGACCAGTTGCTGTCGTACCTGCAGTCCACCCTGAGCGGCGCGGCAGTTCACTGAATTCGCGGAACCGGCGACCCGGGCGCCGCACCGTCAGCAGGCCGGGCGCGCACAGGCGGAGGGAGCTCCCATGGACGACAAGGTCATCGTCAGCAACCGACGTGCACTGAGAGCCAAGTACAGCACGGGTGGTTTCGCCAAGGTGCTGGCCGCGATCCGCTCGCTGATCGCGGCGGACAGGCAGCGCGGCATCCGAAGCCGGCTGGTCTTTCTCGACGAAGCGGCGGCGATGAAGAGACTGGGCGCCACGCCGGTCACCTCGGCGTCGAGCACGCGGCAGGCGAAGGCCGCGATCGACGCGGTTTTCCGTGCCACGGACCCCGAGTACCTGATGATCCTCGGCGCGCCCGACGTGGTGCCGCAGCAGGATCTGGCCAACCCGCTGTTCTCGCCTCCGGACGATCCCGATGCCTCGGCCTGGGGCGATCTGCCCTACGCCTGCGAGGCACGCTACTCGCGCGACGTCTCGGTCTTCAAGGGCCCGACACGCGTCGTCGGGCGCTTGCCCGACCTGGCCGGCGCCACCGATCCGGCCTACCTGCTGGGTGTGCTCGAAAGCGCCGCTCGATACCAGTCGCGCGACGTGGCCGACTACGCTGCGTACTTCGGCCTGTCCACGCGCACCTGGCGAGAATCTACCGCGCTCAGCCTCTTCAACATCTTCGGCAACTCGAAGGCTCTGACGCTGTGTCCTCCGGCCGCTGCGGCTCATTCGGATGCACGACTGGCGCCGCTGATGCATTTCATCAACTGCCACGGCGGCCAGGCCGATCCGCAGTTCTATGGCGAGGATGCCAAGCATCGCTTTCCGGTGTCGCTGTCGAGCACGGGGCTCGCCGGCAAGATCAGACCCGGTACCGTCGCAGCCGCCGAATGCTGCTACGGCGGCGAGATGTACGACTCGGTCACGCTGGGTCTGCCGATGCCGATCGGCCAGCATTACCTTGCGCAGGGTGCCTGCGGCTTCCTCGGCAGCTCGACCATCGCCTACGGCCCGCCCGACAGCAACGGTGCAGCCGACCTGCTCGCGCAGTACTTCCTGCTTGCCGTGCTGGAGGGTGCCTCGACGGGTCGCGCCATGCTGATGGCACGCCAGCAGTTCGTGCAGCAGACGGCCGAGCTCGACCCCGCCGACCTGAAGACGCTGGCGCAGTTCAGCCTGCTCGGCGACCCGGCCGTGCATCCGGCCCGCGTGCCGAACGCGACCTCGTTGCCGCGTGGCTTGGCGTCGTCCGACGCACTGCGCATGCAGCGCCGCGAGCGCCGTGCCAGGCTGCGCGCCGTCGGAGACTTTCTCGAAGCGACCAAGCCGGCCACGTCGAAGCCACAGGTCGATGCAGCCTGCTCAGCGCAGGTGCGTCGCTCGCTGGCAGGCATCGCGCAGAGTGCCGGCCTGCCTGCCAGGCAGTCGTTCGTGTCGTACGCGGTCCGGGCCGCGGGCGGTTCGTCGCCGCCACCGGCTACCGGAACCCGATCGCCGCGTGGCAAGCCGCCTGCGGCAGCCACACCGGTGCGGTATCACGTCGCGATCGCCACACCGCCCCGCACTGTCCGGGCTGCAGCAGCCCCCCTCTCGGCGGTGGCGGCTGTGGCACGCGAGGTCGATGGCCGCATCGTCGCCTACCGTGTCTACGAGCAGAGGTAAGCCGATGAATGTTTCCGATGCCGGACCGCAGCGTGTCGACGCGCTGGAGGGCCGCGTGGTGGCCGGCCCGGTGGGTGCCGGCAGCAAGAGCCAGCGCGAGGCGGTGTGGATCGAGACCGTGCAGGGTCGCTACCTGCTGCGTCGCAGGACCGGCCCCAGCCATGGCGACGCGACGCTGGCACGCTATGTCGGAATGCGCGTGGTGTGCTCCGGGTTCATCGTGGGCAATTCGCTGCTGGCCGATCGCATCGACGTGATCGGGCCGGGCGTCTGACCGGCTTTCAAGACCAGAACGTCAGCACCTCGTCCGCCGGCGGCTTGATGTGCTTGGCACGCCGATCGAGCTGCGGGGTGCCGAGCGCGATCCAGCCGACCAGCGTCTCGCCGGGCTCGCAGAAGGCGGTCACCAGCAGCGGTGACCGCGCCTTCGCGCCGCTGAGCATCTTGGCGCCGTAACCCAGTGCCTGGGCCGCGAGCAGAAAGTGTGCGATGGCGCCACCTATACAGGCCCATTGCTCATGGGCCGGTACTTGCGGATGGCCGAGGTCGACACGCGCGATCACTGCGACGGTGACCGGCGCCGTCGAAGCCCGCTCGCGATCCAGGGCGGCGCTTTCGGCATCCTTGCCTGCGGCGAGCGCCGCCTGCTCGAACAGCGAGGCCATGCGTGCGCGCGCCTCGGCACGCACGGCGCGAAAGCGGAACGGCACCAGCGCCGCATGATCCGGCGCACGCATCGCGGCCTGCGTCAGCGTGCGCAGTTCGTCGTCGCTCGGGCCGGGCTCGATCAGGTAGCGCTGGCCGATCGAGTGGCGATCCAGCAGGGCGACCAGCAGGGTGGGGGAGGTTCCGGTTGCGTTCATGTGTTCAGCGGTTCAGCCATCGCCTTGCAGCGTACGACAGCGCGTCGACCAGCGCCACCAGAAGCACCATCGCGATCAGCACCGTGCAGCTCTCGCGCATCTGGAACAGCCCGAGGTGGTAATACAGCATCTGTCCCAGGCCGCCGGCGCCGACCACGCCCAGCACCGCGGCTGCGCGGATGTTGTTTTCCCAGCGGTACAGCGTGTACGAGATGACCTGCGGCCAGACCTGCGGCAGCGTCGCGTACAGGAACACCCGCAGCCTCCCGATGCCGCGCGCCCGCAGCGCGAAAGCGGGCCCGGCAGGCGCGTTCTCCATGCTCTCGGCAAACAGCCGGCCGAGCACGCCGCTCGTGTGCAGCGCCAGCGCCAGCGTGCCGGAGAACGGACCCAGTCCCGCCGCAATCAGCAGCAGTGCGGCCCACACCAGTTCGGGTATCGAGCGCAGCACGTTCAGCGCGGTGCGGGTGGCGCCGCGCAGCACCGGTGTGGCGATCGAACGGTGGCCATCGTGGCTGCGCGCACTCGCGCCCAGGGCCAGCGCCAGTCCAGCCAGTGCGGCGAGCAGCGTGCCGAGCAGGGACATGGCCAGCGTTTCCAGCGTGCCGTCCAGCGTGCGACGCAGGAAGCCCGGGGACGACTCAGGTGGGAAGAAGCTCGCCGCAAACCTGCCCAGCGACTGCATCGCGCCGCGCGACAGGAAATCGGACCAGCGCAGATCGAGCGTTGCGAAACTCAGGAATACCAGCGCGGCGACGCCGAGTCCGATCCAGCGCAGCGCGTGGCGCGGCGGCGGTGCCTCGAGGATTCGATCGATCACTTCGGGGCTGCTCATGCCAGCGCCCGGCGCAGCAGTGCACTGATACGGTCCGACAGCGCCACCAGCGCGATGAAGACCAGCAGGATGGTGCTGACCTCGCCGCCCGAGAACATCTTGGCTGCGCTGTCGAGCAGCTGGCCGAGTCCGCCCGCGCCAACGAAGCCCAGAACCACCGATGCGCGCAGCGCGCACTCCCAGCGATAGACGGTGTAGCTGACCAGCTCGGATCCGCACTGTGGCAGCGTGCCGAACAGCAGTGCCTGAAGGCGTCCGCTGCCGTTGCGCAGCAGCGCCTGCGTTGGCGCCGGGTCGCCGCTCTCGAGGATCTCGGCGTAGACCTTGCCGAGCATGCCGCCATAGGCGATGCCGATCGCCAGCACGCCGGCCGTCGGACCCAGGCCGACCACGCGCACGAACAGCAGCGCCCAGACCAGTTCGGGGACCGAGCGCAGCACCACCATCGTCCAGCGCAAGGCCGTGCGCACCGCAAACGGCAGCAGGCCCATCGGTTGGGCCAGTGCGCTGATCGACAGCCGTGCGGTCGAACCCAGCGCGAGCGGCACCGCAAGCAGCCAGGCGAGCGTCATGCCGGCCGTGGCGATCGCGATGGTGCGCCAGGTCTCGCGCGCCAGCAGCAGCAGGAATTCGGCATCCATGCGCGGCGGCACGAAGGTGGCAAGAAAGTGCAGCGTCGAGCTCAGGCTGCGTTCATCGAACAGTATCCAGGGCCTGAACTCGGTCAGCACCGCGAGCGGCCACAGCATCACGGCCAGCAAGAGCACGGTGGCCCAGCGCATCGGCAGCGCCGGATCGCTGCCGGAGCTGCGCTGCGCCGTCGTCGATGCCGTCGTCATTCGTGGGTCGACTTCAGCGGCAGATCAGCTGCACGGGCTTCGTGCCGCCCGGCGCGATGCGAGCTGCGGAATCGATGCACGGCGGGTCTGCCTCGCCGACGAGTCCGCGCGTTCCATACAGTGCCACGACCTGTGCATCGGTGAAGGCCGCCGCCGGCCCGTCGTAGACGATCAGTCCGTCTCGCAGGGCCACGATGCGTGCAAAGCTGCGCCGCGCCACATCGACCTGGTGCAGTGTGCAGACGAGCGTGCGGCCGGCCTCGCGGGCCGCGCCGGTGAGGCGATCGATCACCTGTTCGGCACGTGCCGGGTCGAGCGCCGACAGCGGTTCATCGACGAGCCACAGCTCGGCGTCGGCCACCAGCGCGCGCGCCAGCCCGACGCGCTGGCGCTCGCCCCCGGACAGGCGGTCGACCCGGTCCCAGAGTTTGTCGCCCAGATCGAGCGCAGTCAGCGCAGCCCGCGCCAACTCGGCTTCGCGCGGGTGCCACAGCGCGAGCAGGCTGTCGAGCAGGGACTGCGCCGGCAGCCGGCCCGCCAGGACCGCGGTGACCACGCGCTGGCGCGGCGGCAGCGGCGGCACCTGTGGCGCCAGGAACAGCCGCCCGCGCAAGCGCTGTCGTTCACTCGACGACAGCGCTTGCGGGTCCGAGCCGAACAGGCTGAGCGCGCCGGAGAGCGGCGCCACGGCACAGGCCAGCACCTGCAGCAGGCTGGTCTTGCCCGCGCCCGACGAGCCGATCAACGCGAGCTGTTCGCCGCGCCGAATCTCCAGCGAGAGACCGCGCAGCACCTCGGAACGGGACAGCGGTGCTGCCGCTGCGTGCAGGTCCTTCAGCGAGGCGACCACCTCGGCGACCGCGCCGGGCGCGGCCGTTCGGGCCATCACTTCAACAGACCGGCGTTCTCGGCGGCCGCACGAATGCCGGTGTAGTTCTCAGCCTTCGTCGAGACAAAGCGCGTCGCGCGCTGCAGGCCGAGGATCTCCTTGCCCTGTGGCGTACTGGCGTCGAGCGACAGGAACGCCTGTTGCAACTTGCTGCGCAGGTCGGCGGGCATGTCAGCGTGCACCGTCCAGTTGTAGTCGTAGTACGGGGGCGTCGTGTAGAACACCTTGACCACCGCGGGGTCGACCTTCTTGTCGGCGACAAACTTGTCCCACACCGAGATGTTCAGTGCGCCGGCATCGACCTTGCCGCTGGCAACGGCGGCGATCGTCGCGTCGTGTGCGCCCGAGAAACTGATGCGCTTCAGGTCTAGGTCGGGGTTGATCTTGGCCGCAAGCAGGAAGCTGCGCGGCATCAGGTGGCCCGAAGTGCTCGACGCCGAGCCGAAGCTCAGCGTCTTGCCTTTCAGGTCCTCGAGCTTGTTGATGCCGCTCTTGGCATCGGTGATGAAGACCGAACGAAATTTCTCGTCTTCCTCGCGCTGCACCAGCGGAATCACCTTGCCGTCCGAACGCACGCTCGCCTGCACGAAGGTGAACCCGCCGAACCAGGCCAGGTCGACCTTCTTGTTGACCAGCGCTTCGACCGCGGCGGCGTAGTCGGTCACAGGCGTCCACTCGACCTTCATGCCGAGCTTGCCTTCCAGGTACTGACCCAGCGGGGCGAACTTGCGCGCCAGTTCGGTCGGTGCCTCGTCCGGGATGGCGGTGACGCGCAGCACCTGCTGTGCTTGCGCGGTCAACGCGAGGGCGGCGGTGGCTGTGGCCAGACCGAATGAGCGCGCCCAGCGGGCCGCGTGGTGGAGGGTGGAAAGCATGGTCAATCTCCTGGAGTGGGGCGCGGGTGCACCCGTGGAACCAGCCCAATCTGGCTGGAGGTCAAAAAACGAGTGTGCGCCAGTCCGGATCGCAGAGCCGCCCCATGAACAGGGCGGGGCCGCCGCGGCGGCTGCATTCGGGGATCAGGCTGCGCGGATTCATGCCGTGGGCCTGCAGCGCGTCGGTGCAGGCCACCAGCACCGCACCCCGGTCGACCGCCTCGCGCATCGAATCGAGAACGGTCTTCGGATCAAACGGGCTCGGGCGCAGGATTTCCGCCACGCCGGGTTGCAGCAGCAGGACGCTGCGGGCCGTGAAGTGGATTTCCACCGGGAGCCCCAGGGCCGAGGCCGCCGCCGCCTGGGCAAATGGAGTCGCCAGCCGATGCGGCTCGGTCGGGTCGCAGGTCCACAGCATCAAGGCGATACCCGCCGGTGTCCGGCCGGTAGGGGTCGGCTCGAGCGGGGGGTCTTCAAGAATGGATCGCATGGCTGATTATTCAACCACGCCGATCGAGTCCTTGCTGGCGGCGCCATCCGAGGGCACCCGGGGCCGCCTGCGCCGTGAGCGCTGGCGTCAGTCGGTCAAACGGGACTGTCGAAGCCGCCGCTCAGGCGGACACCCAGGCGCGTTCGTCTTCGGGAGTGCAACAGCCGTGATCCCGGTCTTCGCGTCGGTTGTTTGCGCCACTGCGGGCCGAGCCCGGGTCGGCACGCCCGGCGAGTCGTCGCGGACCCGGCTGGACGGGGCTCCAACGGTCCGTTCCAGTCGAGAAATGTCTGGGCCGGACTGAACGGCTTGCGAAGTCGGAGGCCTCGACGGGGTCGTTGAGGTCGATTTGTTGATTCATGCCCATCACAACGGAGCTTTCACGCGGGAAGTGGACAGCTCGATCGGGTCACTTGTAACTTAATGTGTATCGGCACCTCCCGGGTCGATCGCAACTCAAGCGGCCGGCAGTAATTCCCGATAAGTACGGCAGAGAACGGCGGCGGTTCGCTGCTGCCATTGCCGCACATAACAAGACCAGGCGAGGAACCCATTCGATGTCAGCCGTTGCCCAACCGCTTCCCCATTCTTCTTCGCAGACCAAGCACGTGGCTGCTGGCCGGACCGGCTTCTTCGCGCATCACGGCATCTGGGCGCCGGGCGTGCGGCTGTTCCGCATGCTGCGGTTCACTTCGAAGGCCATGATCATCTCCCTGGCGTTCCTGCTGCCACTGCTCGGGCTCGTGGGCTGGCAGCTCCAGGCCCAAGCGGACCAGGCCATGCAGACACGCATGGATGCAACGCGTCAGCACGTCGAGATCGCGCAAGGGCTCCTCGTGTGGGCGCATGCGCAGGAGATCGATGGCACGCTCACGCGCGAACAGGCGCAACGTCTCGCGATCAATGCGGTGTCGAAGCTGCGTTACGACGGCAAGGAGTACTTCTGGATCAACGACATGCAGCCACGCATGGTCATGCATCCGATCAAGACCGAGCTCGACGGCAAGGACCTGAGCGGGGTCAAGGATCCGAACGGCTTCGCGTTGTTCAACGAATTTGTCTCGCAGGTGCGCAAGGAAGGCAAGGGCTTCGTCGCGTACCAGTGGCCGAAGCCCGGCAGCGACAAGCCGGTCGACAAGATCTCGTACGTCCAGGGGTTCGAGCCTTGGGGCTGGGTCATCGGGTCGGGCGTCTACACGAGCGACATCCACGAATCGATGATGCGCAATCTGGCCTGGGACGGCGGTGTCGTCGCAGTTGCGCTGCTGTTTGCCGGCTATCTTTTCCTGAGCTTCTATCGCGTGATGGATGGGGGCTTGAAGGAGACCCGCCGTCACCTGCGTGCCATGACCGAGGGCGACCTGACGACGTCACCGTCGCCCTGGGGCAACGACGAAGCGGCACAGTTGATGCTCGAACTTCGCAACATGCAGGAATCTCTGCGTCGCATGGTGAGTCGTGTTCGAGCCTCCAGCGATGACATCGTCAGTTCCAGCAGCGACATCGCCAGTGGCGCGATGGACCTGTCCGGGCGCACGGAGCAGGCCGCAGCCAATCTCGAGGAGTCGGCGGCGTCGATGGAGCAGATCGCTTCCACCGTGAAGAGCACGACCGAGCACACGGACGAAGCCTCGAAGGTGGCGCGTCGCAACGCCGAGGTGGCCGCTGAGGGCGGTGCCGTGATGCGTGACGTCGTCGAGACGATGGATGGCATCCGCGCGTCGTCGGCCCGGATCGGAGAGATCATCGGGACGATCGACGGCATCGCATTCCAGACCAACATCCTGGCGCTCAACGCCGCTGTCGAGGCGGCACGCGCCGGCGAACAGGGCCGCGGCTTCGCAGTCGTGGCGACCGAGGTCCGTTCGCTCGCGCAGCGCAGCGCCGCGGCAGCGAAGGAGATCAAGACCTTGATCGGCACCAGCGTGGAGCAGGTCGAGGCAGGCACCAGCATCGTTCGTCGGGCGGGTGTCACCATCGAAGAGATCGTGTCGTCGTCAGGGCGTGTCAACCAGCTGCTCGGCGAGGTGGCCACCGCGGCACGCGAGCAGAGTCAAGGCATCGGGCAGATCGGCCAGGCCGTCCAGGAGCTTGACCGCATGACGCAGCAGAACGCCTCGCTGGTCGAGCACACCGCCGGTGCGGCATCGGCCATGCGGGATCAGGCGCGTACCCTCGCCGACGAGGTGGCGCGCTTCAGGATGCCCTGATCAGCCAGAGCGCTACTGGGCCTGCGTGCCCAGGGTGCGCAACTTCGATTTCCATTGCGCTACACCCTCCGGTCCCAGGCTGTCGACCGACCCGATCAGCGTTTCGTTGATTGGTGCGATGCCGACGAATCCGAGGATGTTGCGCTCCAGCGATTTGACGCTGTGTGCCCGGAAGTAGTAGCGGTAGACGAGTGCCGGCATGCCCATGGAGACGACGACCCGGGCCGAGCGGCCGCCGAGCGCCTTCTGGCCCAGTGGCCCGCCCTTGCTCTTGTCGAAGGCGAAGCCGGGGCGCGCGACCTGCTCGAAATAGCCTTTGAGCAAGGCCGGCATGTCGCCCATCCACAGCGGAAAGAAGATCACCAGATGCTGCGCCCACGCGATGGCCTGCTGGGAGGGAAGCAGCGAGCCGGGCACGGGCTGGTCGTTCCACTCGGCCTGCGTGCGCAGCAACGGGAAGTCGATCTGCCCGACCTCGATGCACCGCACGTCGTGACCGGCTGCAGCCGTTCCCTCTGAGTAAGCCTGTGCCAGCGCGTGGCACAGGTGCCCGCCGGCCGGATCGGGATGTCCCTGAATCAACAGGATTCGGCGAGCAGGCATGGCGGCTCCAGGTCAAGGAGGTTCATGGTCACACGCGCCGGCGCGCACGAATTGATCAAACGCAAGCGCGCCTGTCGTGGCCCGTCCCGGCTGTCCCTGCCCCGAGTTCGTCTGCAGCTTTGTTGATCTGCATCACAACCGCTGAACAACGATCTGCCGATCATCGTCTGGAGTCCCCATGGATTCAGACCCCTTGGAAAATTGCATGAACAGTTCGATCACCGAAGATCAGCGGGCCACGCTCGCCGAGGCCTTGAAGACGCGCAGACTGGCGCTGGAACGGCAGATGGCCCTGCACCAGCACGACCAGACGCGTGTCGAGTTCGCCCGCGACTTGCTGTTGCAGGACGGCGATGACGCTCCGCAGCGTGCCAGCGACCGCGAGGTCGATCAGGCGTTGTCCGATATCGACTTGCAGGCGCTGGCCGCCGTGTCCGAAGCGCAGGCCCGCCTGCAGCGAGGCAACTACGGCCAGTGCGTCGACTGCGAGGAGCCGATTCGTTTCGAGCGTCTGCTCATCGAACCCGAAGCCGAGCGCTGCCTGGCTTGCCAATCCACCCACGAAACCACACATGAAATCAGCCGTCAAAGGACCCAGTGACATGAGCCTCTTCCACGCCGTCGTATGGACTGATCACCAGTCCGCCCAGGTTCTGCAATTCGATGCGGAGCACGTCAAGGCGAACAAGGTGAAAGCCCATTCGCACCACACAGCGCAGCACGGCAGCCAGGTGCGTACCGAGCACGAGTTCTTCGGTGAGTTGTGCGACTCGCTCGACGGCATCACCGAGGTGCTGGCGACCGGTTCGCGCACCGCGCTCGCCGATCTGCGCCACTATGCCGAGAAGCACCGCCCGCAGATTGCCGCGCGCATCGTCGGCTACGAGGTGGTCGATCATCCGAGCGAGAAGCAGCTGGTGGCGCTGGCGCGCAAGTTCTTCGTGGAGCACGACCGCATGGCGGGCATCCCGACGCCGACCTGAGCGTCAACGCGGCTCGGACGCAGCCCGACCCCGCTCGGGCTTGCGACGCAGTCTGCCGCCATGTCGATCAGGCCGTGGTCGGCGTCGCGGCCTTCAGCTGTTGGCTGAAGAGCCCGGACTGCCGTTCGCAGTCGCGGGCATTGGCGAGGTTCCTGAGCACCGAGTGCGCCCGATGAGTGCGTGCTCGAGAGGTGCCGCTCTCGACCGGCGCAAGCTCCGAAGACGGCCGCTGCACGGCCCCGGAGACGTCCTGCGAGCCCGGGCTTAGATTTCAGGGCATCCTCGCCCTGTTTTGTCGCCCTGTCGCATGCACGTTCCTCCTGCTCTTCCGTCCGTCCCGGAACGCCCGTCCCTGCTCGTCTGGCTGACGGCCGCGCTGGTTGCGCTCATGCTGCTGGCCGGGTGCTCGAAGGCGCCACCCGTGGCTGCGCCGCGCGGGCCGGTCGAGGTCGGTGTCCATGTCGTCGAAGCCGAGCGTCTGGCCATCAACACGGAACTGCCAGGTCGCACCGCTGCCTGGCTGGTCGCCGAGATCCGTCCCCAGGTCGGGGGCATCGTGCAGCGGCGGTTGTTCGACGAGGGATCCCGGGTGCGTGCCGGGCAGGCGCTGTATCAGATTGATCCAGCCACCTTCGCGGCCGGCCAGGCCAGTGCCCGGGCGGGCGTCGCCAAGGCCGAGGCCACGCTGCATTCGGCGGAATTGACCGCGCGCCGCAACGCCGAGCTCGCGAAGATCGACGCGATCAGCCAGCAGTCCAACGAGGACAGCCAGGCGGCGTTGCAGCAGGCGCGCGCCGATCTGGGCGTGGCGATGGCCGCGCTCGATGTGGCGCGCATCAACCTCGAACGCACGCGCATCACGGCGCCGATCGCCGGCCGCGTCGACACGTCGACAGTGACGGCAGGCGCGTTGGTCACTGCCAACCAGACGCAGGCGCTGACGACGGTGCAGCAGCTCGAACCGATGTACGTCGACGTGACGCAGTCGAGTGCGGAGCTGCTGCGTCTGAAGCGTGACCTGGCAGACGGCATGTTGCGGCGGGCCGCGGGAGGCCCGGCTGGCGCCACCCCCATCAGGCTGCTGCTCGAGGACGGCAGCCTGTACCCGCATGCGGGCGTTCTGACGGTCAGCGGTGTCAGCGTGAATGCGGGGACCGGATCGGTCACGCTGCGCGCGGTCGTGCCCAATCCCGAAGGATGGCTGCTGCCCGGCATGTACGTGCGCGCGGTGCTCGAGCAGGGTCTCATCGAGCAGGCGCTGCTGGTTCCGCAACAGGGCGTCACGCGGACGCCTTCGGGGGCCGCACGGGCGATGGTGGTCACGGCCGACAACCGGGTCGAGTCGCGAGCGATCACCGTGGACCGTGCGATCGGCAGCCGCTGGCAGGTCACCCAGGGCCTGCAGGCCGGCGACCGGGTGATCGTCGATGGATTGCAGCGCATCAAGCCGGGCGATGCCGTGAAGGCGGTGCCTGTGTCGATGGACCGCGCGTCTGCCCTGACCCCGGCGCCTGCGGCGTCGCTCCCCGGCGCGTCGGCCAGCCCCCCGATCCGGCGCTGAAGCGGCGCACCCGCGATGTCTCGATTCTTCATCGACCGCCCGATCTTCGCCTGGGTGATTGCCATCGTCATCATGCTGGCGGGCGGGCTGTCGATCAGCCGGCTCGCGCTCGAGCAGTACCCCGACATCGCGCCGACGCGGATCTCGATCAATGCGACCTACCCGGGCGCATCGGCCAGGACCATCGAGGACTCGGTCACGCAGGTGATCGAGCAACGACTCAAGGGCCTGGATCGCCTGACCTACATGTCGGCCACGAGCAACGCCTCGGGTACCGCCAACGTGCAGCTGACGTTCGAGGCCGGCACCGATCCGGACGTGGCGCAGATGCAGGTGCAGAACAAGCTGCAGCAGGCGATGTCCCAGCTGCCGCAGGCCGTGCAGGCGCAGGGTGTGTCGGTCACCAAGGCCGGTACCGACCTGCTGCTGCTGATCGCTCTGTATTCCGACAACGGCAGCCTGTCGGGGGTCGAGATCGGCGACTACGCCCAGAGCAGTCTGGTCGACGTGATCAGCCGCATCGACGGCGTCGGCGACGTGTCGATCCGCGGTTCGGGCCACGCGATGCGCTTGTGGCTGGATCCGATCCGGCTCACCCAGCACGCGCTGATGCCGTCGGACGTCCGCGCGGCGATACAGGCGCAGAACACCGAGGTGTCCGCCGGCCAGATCGGTGCGCTGCCGGCCCCTGCGGGCCAGCAGCTGAGCGCGACCATCACTGCGCGCAGCAAGCTGCAGACGCCCGAGCAGTTCCGCGAGGTCGTCGTGAAGGCAGCCCCCGATGGTTCGGTCGTGAGGCTCGGTGATGTGGCACGCGTCGAGCTCGGGGCCGAGAACTACAGCACCAGCATCCGCTTCAACGGGCAGACCGCGGCCGGCATCAACGTCTACCTGTCCAGCGGCGCCAACGCGCTGAAGGTGGCGAACGACGTGCGCGCCAAGGTCGTTGCCCTGCAGCCCTTCTTCCCCGTCGGCCTGAAGGCCGAAGTCAGCTACGACACCACGCCTTTCGTGCGGATCTCGATCGAGGAAGTCGCCAAGACGCTGTTCGAGGCGATGCTGCTGGTCGTCCTCGTGATGTACCTGTTCCTGCAGAACCTGCGGGCCACGCTGGTGCCGGCGATCGCGGTGCCCGTGGTGCTGCTCGGCACGTTCGGCATCCTGGCGGCCTTCGGGTACTCGATCAACACGCTGACGATGTTCGGTGTGGTGCTGGCCATCGGCCTGCTGGTCGATGACGCGATCCTCGTCGTCGAGAACGTCGAGCGGTTGATGGCCGAGGAAGGTCTGTCGCCGCGGGAGGCCACCCGGAAGTCGATGGACGAGATCACCGGCGCGCTCGTCGGCATCGCCCTGGTGCTCTCTGCGGTGTTCATCCCGATGGCATTCTTCGGTGGATCGACGGGCGTGATCTACCGCCAGTTCTCCGTCACCATCGTCTCGGCGATGCTGCTGTCGGTGGTTGTCGCGCTGACGTTGTCGCCTGCGCTCTGCGCGAGCTTGCTGAGGCCCGCGACGCCCGCAAAGTCGGGACGCCAGGTGCCGCGCAAGGGATGGCTGGGACGCGGCTTCCAGGCATTCAACCGGACCTTCGATCGCGGTGCGGACCGATATCGTGCCGGCGTGGGCGGAATGCTCGGGCGCGGCAAGCGTGCCCTGCTGGTCTACGCGCTGCTCACGGCCGGCGCAGCGCTGCTCTATGCGCGACTGCCCACCGCGTTCCTTCCCGACGAAGATCAGGGCACCTTGCAGTTGCAGGTCAAGATGCCCGCTGGCAGCACTGCCGAGCGATTGCAGAACGTGATGGGCACCATCGAGGCGTATCTCGCCGAGCAGAAGGATGTCCGGTTCTACAACCTGGTCACTGGTGGCAGTGGCGACCAGGGCACCGGCCAGGGCTTCATCGGCCTGATCGACTGGAGCCAGCGCACCGGTGCCGGCCAGAGCGCGGCCGAGCTGTCGCGCCGGATCACCGCTGATCTGCGCAGGCAGGTGCGTGATGCGCAGGTGTTCGTGCTGCTGCCTCCAGCGGTGCGCGGTCTGGGTGCCAACGCCGGCTTCGCGCTCGAGATGCAGGATCTGGGCGGCCTCGGGGCCCAGGCGCTGGCCGACGCGCGCGATCGCTTTGTCGATCTGGCCAACCAGCGCCCCGAGCTTTCCCAGGTGCGCAGCAACAACCTGGTCGAGACCCCGCAGTTCAACATCCGCATCGACGATCGGAGGCTTGGTGCGCTGAGCCTGGCCAGCGCGAGTGTCAACGACACGCTGTCGAGCGCGATGGGTGGCAGCTACATCAACGATTTCATCCACAAGGGGCGCGTCAAGAAGGTCTACATGCAGGGCGAAGCCGCTTTCCGCAGCGGACCGGACAGCATCAACCGCTGGTATGCACGCAATGCGCTCGGAGAGATGGTTCCGTTCTCGGCGTTCTCGAGCAGCAGCTGGACCTTCGGTTCGCCGCAGCGGGTCCGCTACAACGGCATGCCCGCCATCGACCTGATCGGAGATGCCGCGCCCGACGTCAGCTCGGGGGCCGCGATGGATGCGGTCGAGGAGGTGATGGCGCAGATGCCCAAGGGGATCGGGTACGAATGGACCGGGAAGTCCTACCAGGAGCGCTTGTCGGGATCCCAGGCGCCGCTGCTCTATGCGGTGTCGATCCTGTTCGTCTTCCTGTGCCTGGCCGCGTTGTACGAAAGCTGGTCGGTTCCGTTCTCGGTCATCCTGGTGGTGCCGCTCGGCATTCTCGGAGCGCTGATCGCCACGACACTCGCCGACCTGCACAACGACGTGTATTTCCAGGTCGGGCTGCTGACCACCGTCGGCCTCTCGGCGAAGAACGCGATCCTGATCGTCGAATATGCCAAGGCCCTGCAGGAGCAGGGCATGGAACTCGTCGGCGCCACGCTGCAGGCCGCGCGGTTGCGTCTGCGGCCGATCCTGATGACCTCGTTCGCATTCATGTTCGGCGTGCTGCCGTTGGCTCTTTCCAGCGGCGCCGGATCCGGCAGCCGTCGCGCGATCGGCGTCGGTGTGCTCGGCGGTGTCTCGGCGGCGACGCTGCTCGGCATCTTCTTCGTCCCGCTCTTCTTCGTGCTGATCCGGAGCTGGTTCGCGCGCCGCCAGCGGTCGGATGCGCCATCGACTCCGACGGTGGCGGAGTCTTCCTGATCTGGCGGGTTCGGTTGGTGACGGCGTCAGCGGCGCTGTTCAGCAACGGCGCGAGGCCGGTTCGTTCCTCGGCCCCAAATCTAGAATCGGGCGGTGTGTCCTGACCGGTCCTTGCGCTGCGGCGCGGCCTACCCGGAGTCGATCCGTGCGCTCTCGTTTCCTCGCTCTGCTGTCGTCTGTGGCCTTGCTGGCCGGTTGTGCAACCTCCACCGTCAGGAATCCCGTCACCGGGCTCAAGGAGCGCACGGTGATGAACGAGGCGAGCGAGCTCGCCACGGGCAAGAAGGCTCACCAGCAGGTGCTGTCCGAGTACGGTGTCTATCCCGACGCGAAGCTGCAGGCCTACGTGAACGACCTCGGCCAGCGTCTGGCGAGCCAGTCCGAGCGCAGCCAGCTGGAATGGCATTTCACCGTGCTGGACAGTCCGGAGATCAACGCGTTCGCGCTGCCCGGCGGTTACGTCTATGTGACGCGCGGCATCATGGCCTACATGGAGAGCGAGGCCGATCTGGCGGGCGTCATCGGACACGAGATCGGGCACGTGACCGCGCGCCACGGTTCGCAGCGTGCCACGCGCCAGCAGACGGCCGGTGTCGGTGTGGCTGCGGTCACGCTGCTCGGGGCGGTTCTCGAAGGTGCCGGCTATGGCGGGGTCGGCCAGCTGGCCAGCCAGGTGTCGCAGAGCGTGGCAGCGGGCTACATCGCATCCTACGGGCGCGAACAGGAACTGCAGGCGGACCAGCTCGGCGCCGAGTACCTGTCGCGCAGCCATTACGACCCGCGCAACATGATCGACGTGATCCGGGTGCTCAAGAACCAGGAGCGTTTCGCGGAAGACACCGCGCGCGCGGAGGGGCGCACCCCGTCGTCGCGCGGCGGCTGGCTGGCCTCGCATCCGAGCAACGACAAGCGACTGGAAGACATCACCCGGATTGCCGAGAGCTACCAGGGACGTTACAGCGACGAAAGCCGCAGCCGTTACCTGCAGGCCATCAACGGCATCACGTTTGGCGAGAGCCGGGAACAGGGGCTGACGCGTGGCCGTCACTTCTTTCACGAGCCGCTCGGGATCGCACTGACGGCACCTCTGGGCTGGAGGATCCAGAACGGCAAGGATGCGATCACCCTGCTGGACAGCGAGGGATCCGCCGGGCTGGTCGTCAAGCTCGTGCCCGCCAAGGCGGGCGGCTCGCACGAGGAGATCATCCGCAAGCTGCTCAAGCCGAGCAGTGGCCGGGCCGAACGTCTCGCGCTGAACGGCCTGTCGGCGACGCATTTCGTGGGCAACCGCAGCAGCGATCCCGGCAAGCCGCAGCCATTCGAGGTGACCGTCGTCAGCGGCCCTGGCGATCAGGACTACCTGCTGGCCTATGCCGCGAAGGACAGTCAGGCCATGCAGCGGGCCTACCGGCAGATCCGGGAGGCAGAGGGTTCCTTTCGTGCGCTGACCGCCACCGACCGGGCTGCCGCGAAACCCTGGGTGGTCAGGATGGTGCCGTATCCCGCAGGCGGATTCCCGATGCTGGCGCGGCAGTCCCCGCTCGGCAGCGCGCCCGAGAAGCAGTTGCGGTTGATCAACGGCGTGTACGCCGGGGGCGAGCCAAAGCCGGGGCAACTGGTCAAGGTGGTGGAGTGATCTAGTGGTGCAGGCACTGCGGGCGCCCTGAAAAGCATTGATGCAGCGCGGGGCCAACTGCAGGACGCGCATGATTGTTGCGTTGCACCACGTGCTACCGGAACCATCATGCTCATCAACATCGGCTACGACATCGAGCTCACGCTCACCGCGCCCACCGCGCTCATCTACCTCTTGCGGGTTCATCCGAGCCGAGAACACGACCTGCAAGGGCCCGAGAACCTCTATCTGCACCCCGGGCTGGCCGCCACCGAATACATCGATGCCTTTGGCAACCGGTGCGGTCGCATCCAGGTGCCCCCCTACGTGACGTCGGTGCGCCTGACCAATCGGGCCAGCATCTACGACAGCGGTCTGCCCGATCCGGTCGACTTTGGTGCATACCAGCATGCACCGGAAGAATTGCCGACCGATGTGCTGCAATTCCTGCTGCCCAGCCGCTATTGCGAGGTCGACAGCGAATTGCTGGCATTCGCGTGGGCCCGCTTCGGGCAGACCCCGCTGGGTTGGGGGCGCGTGCAGGCCATCTGCGATTTCGTGCACGAGCGCATCCGCTTCGACTACAACCAGGCCCGGTCGACCCGCAGCGCGTTGCAAGGCTTTCACGAGCAGACGGGCGTTTGCCGGGATTTCGCGCACCTTGCGGTCACCCTGTGCCGCTGCATGAACATTCCTGCGAGATACGCCACCGGGTACCTGGGTGACATCGGTATCCCGCCGGTGCGGTTTCCGATGGACTTCAGTGCCTGGTTCGAGGTCTATCTCGGCGGCAGATGGCACACCTTCGATGCGCGCCACAACACGCCTCGCATCGGTCGCGTCGTGATGGCGCGAGGCCGCGATGCCGGTGACGTGCCCATCACGATGACCTTCGGGCAGAACAGCCTGACCCGCTTCGAGGTGACCACGGATGAACTCTGCTGACGAGTCTTCCCCTGGAATCTGCTCGACCTGCGGCGTTGCTGATCGGCAGCGAGTGCGGTGTGTGTCTGCCCTGTCCGGCTGGTGCCGGGCCTGCCCCAGACGTTTCCTTGGAAGCGTGAGTGCCTGCAACGCTGCGGCGACAATTGGGTCATGAACGCCATGAAACTAGGTCCGACCGCGATTGACCCGAACCAGCAGCAGGCATCGGGGTCGTTGTTGCTCGGCGACCAGATGTGCTTCGCGCTGTATTCCGCGTCGAACGGAATCATCCGTGCCTACCGGGCCCCGCTGGCCAAGCTGGGACTCACCTACCCCCAGTACCTGGCCATGCTGGTGTTGTGGGAGCACGGCGACCAGACCATCAAGAGCCTGGCCAAGCAACTCGACCTGGATTCGAGCACCATCACCCCGCTGGTCAAGCGTCTGGCCGCTGCG
>Ga0116157_10001164_pt1 | contig 26639 bp, 21 predicted proteins | sample AD_UKC048_MetaG_FD_89882 | JGI IMG/M metagenome (GOLD analysis project Ga0116157, IMG submission 89882) | Active sludge microbial communities of municipal wastewater-treating anaerobic digesters from USA - AD_UKC048_MetaG | ecosystem: Engineered > Bioreactor > Anaerobic > Digestate | place: USA... | reverse complement strand
GATCAAGATCGTGCCCGATATGCTCAGCCTGAGCAACGCGGAGAACCGGCTGCGCAACGCCGAGATCGGTCAACAGAACGCACAGCTCAACTTCGACCGCAACAAGCCGTTGGCCGACAAGGGAGTGATCAGCGCAGCGGAGATGCAGACCTTCGACATCGCCCTGCGCAATGCCAAGCAAGAGGTGAGCGCTGCTCAAGAGGCACTGCAAGTGGTGCGCGATGGCATCAGCCGCAGCAGTGCGGGCAACACCATCGTACGCAGCACCATCGCTGGGATGATCCTGGACGTTCCCGTGAAGGAGGGCAACAGCGTGATCGAGCGCAACAACTTCAACGAGGGCACCACCGTGGCCACCATCGCCGATATGACCGACCTTATCTTCCAAGGCAAGGTGGATGAGAGCGAAGTGGGCAAGGTGAAGCTGGGAATGCCCGTGGTGCTCACCGTGGGTGCCATCGAGAACGCCAAGTGGGACGCCGAGTTGGAGTACATCGCGCCGAAGGGTGTGGAGGAGAACGGCGCCATCCAGTTCGAGATCCGGGCAGCGGTGAAGCTCAAGGAAGGACAGAGCCTGCGCAGCGGATACAGTGCGAACGCGGACATCGTGTTGGAGAAGCGCGATAGTGTGTTGACGGTGGCCGAGAGCATCGTGGAGTTCAACACGGCGGGCGATAGCGCTTTCGTACACGTGAAGAGCGAAGAGGATTGGAAGCGCACCTATATCCGGACCGGTCTGAGTGATGGACTGAACCTGGAGGTGTTGGAGGGCGTGGGTCCGGAGACCGAGTTGAAGGGCGCCAAGAAGGAAACGGACGAAGTGGAAGTGAGCGTGGGCAGCGAATAACCGTTCGTGTTGCGGATATTCGCAGCATGAGCCTTCGCACGCACCTCCTCCTACCCGCTTTCGGCCTGGCGTTTCTGGGCCACGCACAACAGCCTGATCTGAAGGCCCTCGATGCCTACATCGCCGATGCCGTGGTGAAGTTCGATCAGCCCGGCCTTTCGGTGGGGATCGTGAAGGATGGCGAACTGGTGTGGAGCAAGGGCTATGGCAAGTTGGACCTCGCCAAGCCCGATCCGGTGACGCCCAATTCCATCTTCTTCATCGCCAGCATGAGCAAGGCCTTCACTGCCTGTGCCGTGGGGCTCTTGGTGGACGAAGGCAAGCTCGGTTGGAACGACCCGGTGGTGAAGCACATGCCCTGGTTCAGCACACCGGACCCCTATGTGACCGAGCACATGATGGTGAAGGACCTGCTCTGCCACCGCAGCGGCTGGATCACCTTCGATGGAGACCTGCTCTGGTATGGAACGGAGCTTGACCAGCGCGAGATCCTGGAGCGCCATGCCCATGAGCCCCTCACCCACGCCTTCCGCGATGAGTTCGGGTACAGCAACCTGATGTTCATCGCTGCCGCGCAATTGATCGAGGCGGTGAGTGGCAAGACCTGGGACGCCTTCGTCACCGAACGCATCCTGCAACCCTTGGGCATGACGCGTACCACCGTGGAGACCGCCGACCTGGTGCGCTTCACCGATGTGGCCCTGCCGCACGTGCGCAAGGGACAGGACCCCGCTGCACCACAGAAGAGCATGCCCTACCAGTCGCTGCAAGGGGCTGATGGGGCCTGCGGCATCAACAGTTGCGTGACCGACCTGGCCAAGTGGGATGCCATGTGGGCCAACGAGGGTAAGGTGGGCGACAAGGCCTTCCTCAGCGAGGCCACCTATACCACCCTCACCAGTTCGCACCTGCCCATGGGTGGCCGTCGCGATGGCGCCGCGCTCGGCTGGTTTCTGGAGGAGAACAATGGACACACCGTCATCACCCACAGCGGCGGCATGCCCGGCTTCATCCTCAACCATGCTGTGGTGCCTGACCAGGACCTTGCCGTCATCGCCCTGGGCAATGGCGAGACCTACAGCGTCTTCGCCATCACGAACAAGATCATGGACTTGTACCTCGGTGATGGCACCGCCGACCCGGTGTCCGACATGCTGCCCCGCTTGGCGAAACGCGCCGAACGTGAAGCCAAACGCCGTGCCGACCGCCTGACCGCCCGTGTTCCGAAGACCAAGCACTCCCTCCCTCTGGCCAATTACGTCGGCACCTTCACGGACAAGATCTATGGCTCAGCCACCATCACCGAAGTGAACGGCGCGCTCCAACTCACCTTTCAGCCCGCCAAGGACCTGCTCACCGGCACACTCGGGCACTGGCACTACGACACCTTCCAATGGCAGCATGCCGATCCCTTCCTGGAACCGGGCTACATCACATTCACCTTCGATGCGGATCATAAGGTGACCGGCTTCAAGGTGGACCTGCACAGCCCCGACTTCCACTTCTACAAGCTGGACTTCCGGAAGGTGAAGTGAATCGTACGGAGGCTTCCCTCGCACACACACCCGCTACCTTCGCTGGCATGTCGCGCCGCGCGCAGTCCATCGTCCTCTTCCTGCTCGTCCTGGGGTTATGCAACTGGCATCTGGACCGTGGCTTCAATGCGAATACGCTCAGTCGTGCCGCCATGGTGGCCGCTGTCGTGGAGCATGGCACACTGCGTATCGACGCCTATCACCACCTGACGGATGACAAGGCATTGGTGGATGGGCATTATTACTCGGAGAAAGCACCCCTTCCCGCGTTGCTCGTCATCCCCTTCTGGTGGACGGCCAAGACGTTGGGCCTCATAACCCCGGGTCCACATGGGCTGCTCACCGAGGACCTGCTCGCCTTGGGCGGTTCGCTGTGCGGCAGTCTTCCACTCGCATTGATGATCTTGTTCGTGTGGACCCGTTTGCGCGATCGAACGACGGTTTGGCCACCTGCGACAATGGCCACCCTTCCCTTCCTGGGTTCGTTCCTCTTCGTGTACAGCGGCAGTTTCCACGGGCACCTCCTCGCAGCACTCTTCCTCCTCCATGCGTGGGACCAACGCAGGACCGAACACCACATCCCGAGCGGTCTGCTGGCCGGGGCGGCGGTACTGAGCGAATACAGTCTGTTCGTGTTCCCGCTGACCTGGGTGGTCCAGGACCTCGTACAGCGCCGTTGGGGTGCCCTGCGTGGACTTGCCATCGGCGGTACTCCCATGATCCTGCTATTGATGGCCATGAACGCTGCCGTGAGCGGCTCACCATTCACCCTACCCTACTCCCACGTGGCCAGCCATGTGGACACCAGCGGTGTGTTCGGCATGTCCATCCCTGCATTAGATGCCTTGTGGGGACTGCTCTTCTCCTTTTATCGAGGCTTGTTCACGCACGCCCCGGTGGCACTGCTCTGCATGGCGGTCTTCTTCATGCGCCCCGAAATACTTCGACCACGAACTTGGTTCACGCATCCCTTGATCATACCCGCCATACTCCTGATCCTCATGATGTCGGCACACAGCATGTGGTGGGGTGGATGGGCCTTCGGTCCGCGCCACTTGAGCACCTTGGCCGTGCTGATCCTGGCCGGAGGGCTACCCTTGGTGCCCCACGCGGCATGGGCCCGATGGACCTTCGCAGCGCTATGCGCCGTGGGCCTGCTCATCAACCTGGCCGCCAAAGGCACAACGGGGTACAGCCTTCCAACCCAGGTGATGCACCCTTTCACGGAGATGATCTGGCCCGGAGTGGTCGCGAAGAGCTTCACGGACATGCAGTGGACCAACGCCCTGGGCTTCTCAGGGGTCATGGGCATGGCCATGTTCCTCCTCGGACTGTTCGCATCATTGCGCTTCATGGCAGCCACGAGCCCGACCGAAACCCCGCGCTGATGCACCTGTTCCATTGTCCTGACCTCAGCGGCCAAACCGTGGAACTTCCCGAAGAGGAGGCCCATCATGCGGCTTCCGTGTTGCGCCTCGCAGCCGGTGACACCATCGGTCTGCTGGACGGCCTCGGCACACGGGTGACGGCCACCCTGCTCGAGGTCGGACGCAAGCGGGTGTTGGCGAATGTCACCGCACGTGAACGATCACCTGTGGAGCGCCCGTTCCGGATCCACTTGGCCGTGGCTCCCACCAAACAGGCCGATCGTTTCGAGTGGTTCGTGGAGAAGGCCGTGGAGATCGGCGTGGACCGCATCACCCCCTTGGCCACAGCGCGCACGGAACGGACCAAGTTGCGCCGTGATCGCTTGGAGCGCGTGGCCATCAGCGCCATGAAACAGAGCCAACGCAGCTGGCTCCCCCGCATCGATGAGCTCACCGACATGAAGGAACTGCTGGCCTCGGACCTGCCTCCGCAGCGCTTCTTCGGTTGGTGCGAAGGCGAACACGCACCCCTGATGCAACGCTATTCCACAGCAGCGGATGCGGTAGTGTTGATCGGACCGGAAGGTGACTTCACCGCGGCCGAAGCGGGGATCTTACGTGCTCACCAGTTCCAGGCCACCTCCTTGGGCACTGCCCGCTTGCGCACGGAGACCGCGGCCTTGGCCGCCTGCACGTGGATGAGCCTCGCGCAGCAGCGGTAACTTCGTCCCATGTTCGTGCGCACCACCACCTTGCTTGTCCTGTCCACCTTGGCGTTCGTCACCACCGTGGCACGGGCACAGGGAACCTACCAATTGGCGGTGCTCAAATACAACGGCGGCGGCGATTGGTACGGCAATCCGACAGCGGTGCCCAATCTGGTCAAGTTCTGCAACCAACAGATGGGCATGGGCATCAGCTCCGAGGTACCTGTGGTGGAAGTGAGTAGCCCCGACCTCTTCACGTACCCCTTCGTACACATGACCGGCCACGGCAACGTGGTCTTCAGCCCGCAGGAGGCGGAGAACCTGCGCACCTACCTGATCGGCGGTGGATTCCTGCACATCAGTGACAATTACGGGATGGATGAGTTCATCCGCCCCATGCTGGCCCGCGTGTTCCCCGAGTTGGAATTGGTGGAGCTACCCTTTGCACATCCCATCTATCATCAGCAATTCAACTTCGCGCAGGGTCTGCCCAAGGTGCATGAGCATGACAACAAGCCCCCGCGTGGCTATGGGCTCATCTGGGAAGGTCGGACGGTACTCTTCTACGATGTGGAATGTGACCTCGGTGACGGTTGGGAGGATGCGGAAGTCCATGGCGATAGCGAGGCTACACGCACCAAGGCGCTTCAGATGGGCGCCAATATCGTGCGCTATGCGTTCAATGGCGAGGAGAACTGATCCCGCATCCTGATCGAACCGCCGACCTACGGCACCTGCTCCACCCGCACTGCCGTGGGCACGGCGCCGCCGATCACACTGAGTATCGGGTCCCGATCGTTGTTGGCACCGGTGTACTTGATGACACCATCAAGATCACCATCCGTGGTATGGTACCCTGTCGATGTGGCCGTGGGTACGCTACCTCCCACCTGTTGCAGGATGGGGTCACGGTCATTGTCCGAGCCGGTGTACTTCACGATGCCGTTGTGGGAAACGTCACCCATCCACAGCACACGCACACCGTCCACCGTGCGCATCGCATTGGTGCCGAACAACGGCACCGAAGGGTCGCTCAGGTCGATGGTGACCGGCGATGTGCCGAGTTCCACGGCTTCCTGGGTCATGGCACCCAAGTGATTGCGGTGCCGGAGCACGATGTGATACTCCCCGGGAGGCACCTGGAACCGCGGGATCGTCACACCATCCACGTCCACGATATCCCCCCCGCGTAAAAGCAGGCAGGACCGCGTGGCGATGCGTGTGGATGCGGCGGTACCCGTGCGCAGTTCGACCAGTACCCAATCCACCACAGCGTTGATGCCGCTGGTCTCGAGCACTGCGGCCGCCAGCTGCTCCCCACCACCTTGTCCGGCATGGGTGAAGCCGAGGGCGGTGAAGGGTTCTGATGGGGGTATCAGGCCTTGGGTCCTAAGGTCATCACGCATGAGTTCGGTGCCTGCCACATAGGGACCCTCAAGGAAGGCGCGCAATGGCACCACGGCAGCGGCCTCACTGCACACCGGCCCGGTCGCCACCTGCAGGAAGAGTTCATCGAAGTAGCTGTCGTTATCACTGCCCGCTTGTCGCGTACCGGTGAGCACCACACGTACGGTGCGTGTACCCACGGGCAAGGGCACGTCGCTCTGTACGCGCGTCCAAGTGCCCGTACTCGATCCGATCTCCGGTGCGTTGCCGAGCAATGCATTGGTGGCATCCCGGAACTCCAGAGCCATCCTGGGTAGGTCGCTGCCTTGCCAGTTGGCGAACCAACCGCCGTAACGCGCCACGGCAGCGCCTGCATCGATGGGAACGCTAGTGGAGCTGACGTCCACATCCTGATAGGCGCGCCCGAAAGCATTATCCGTGCAGAGCGCTCCGACGGCGAAATAGCGGGTACCGAGGTAAGGGGTCGTTCCCGCGCATTGGCCAGCCGTCAACGACTCGATCACCCCGGCCGTGGCGGTCCAACCGGTCGTGCCGTTCTCCGCATGGCCATTGGCCAGCAGGTTCGGGCCCAGGTCGGAGACGCCGGTCTGAAAGCTCATCGGGGCCGACCAGTCGCTCCATTCCAAGCTGCGGTCCCGGTAGCGGACGCGCCAGTAATAGGTACTGTTCGCCACCAGCCCGGTCACGCGTTCATCGCTCAGGTCATCTCCGGACTGCGTGTTCACCTCGTTGTACCAGTTCTGGTACTGGCGCCAGCTGTCCACCAGGGGCGCTCCCCAATCGTTGGCTGTGGTGCTCAGCTGCCAATGGCTATCGCCTTGAGCATCCCCATCGGCATCGAAATACGCGGAGGACTTCAGTACCACACAGTCCGGCGATACCACATCGGCGCTTAGTGGGAAGATCGGGCTCGGAGTAAGCGGTGCGTTGTTGTAGCGCCGTACGGACATCAGGTCCTCCAGGGTGTTGTCCTTCACGTTCGTGGCATCGCCGAGGCTGAAGCGCTTCAGCGTGAAGCGGGGATCGGCTCCGGCCTCCACCTCAACCATCACGAAGCCGTATTCATCCTGGCTGATGCAGTACTCGGGATAGTCGATCTGCGCGAACTCACCCCAATAGTCGATGTTGCCTCCGGCGGTGGCGACATTCACCATCACATGGCTGTGATCCCGGCTCTGGCCGCGCGAGTAGCCGTGGGTGTGGCCGAAGAAGTGGACGCTGGGCTTGCCACTACCGGTGCTGAATTGCTCCAAGCGCTGGATCACCTGTCCGGTGTAGCTCAGGTTCCCGGCGATCCACAACTCGCTTTGATGCGGGTGGTGCAGCTGGGCAAAGACGAAGTCGATGTTCGGATCCACGGCCGCCGTTGCCAACACGCCATCCAACCAATCCAACTGCGTCTGGATGGTATAGCCCGTATTGCTGTTGAGGCCGATGATGCGCACATTGCTGTGGTCCTTGTACCACCAGTGCTCATTGTAGCCGGGACTTCCGTTCGTGGGCAGTTGGAAGTAGTTGAAGTAGTGGACCGTGTTGTTCTCGTGATTGCCCAACACAGGGTACACCGGCACGTAGCTGAACAACGGGTTGGCGGGGTCGAAGAAGGTGGTCTTCCAACTGGCGTAATTGGTGCCATTATCCACCAGATCGCCAGGGATGACGATCATCGCCAGTTCCTCGCTCAGGTCGGGGCCCATGCTATCGGTCACATGGTCGATGACACCATTGTGGACCACCTCCCAGAACTTGTTCGGCAGACCATTGTCCCGCTGCATATCGCTCATCGCCACGATGCTCGTAGGGCCTTCCGCGGAAGCCAAGGCGGGCGTCCTGAACTTGAAGATGGCCGAGACCGCAGCGCCGGTGACCACCCGGTAGTGGTACGCCGTGGCCGGCACCAGTCCCGTGAGCGTGACCGTGTGCAATTGATTGGTACCCGAACTGGTGAAGGCCGTGCCGCTCGCTGCACTGCCTAGGGATGTCGTAAGGCCATACTGAACGGTGCTTTCCGCGCCGGTCGTGGTCTCCCACAGGATGGTCATGCGGGTGGGCTCGGCATCCTGCAAGTAAGGTTGGACCAGTAGCGTTTGTGCGCTCACCACGCAGGTGAAGGGCAAGCAGAACAGTGCAGCCAGGATACGTTGGAAGGTCGGCATGCTGCAAGGTAGGAGGAAGCGTTCGAAGGCGCCTGGCCAGTGCGGATCGGACCGGAGAACGAGCGCCAGAAGCACCGAGTAGCCATCGATCGTACGCGTAGTAACTTCGAACCTCCAACAGCGATCCATGAAAGCACGATACACGATCAGCGCCCTATCACTAACAGCACTGCAGGTATTCACGGCAACCCCATTGCACGCGCAGAACGCCTACCTCACGGGCAGCGGTTTCCCACGCTACATCAAGGCCGGCCAGGACCAGCCCGTCGTCGTGCGCGTGCGCAATGCGAGTAGCCCGGCCTATTTCTCCTTTGCGGTGAAATGGCGGTTGAACGGAGGCGCCATCCAGTCCATGTCCCCATTCACCGTGGGCGGCAACGGGATCATCAACAACTCGTACTGGGAAGTGGACCACCCGGTACCATTGAACGCTGCGCAGGGACCCAAGACCTTGAAAGTGTGGGTGGAAGTAACCGGTGATACGGACCACAGCAACGATACGCTCACCTATGCCTTCACCGCGTTGAACACGTGGGTAGAAAAGTCCGTGCTACTGGAAGCCCGCACCGAGAGCTGGTGCCCGAACTGTCCGTCCAGCAACAACGTGACCAACCTACTGGATGACGACCCGATGAACGCCATCGCCAAGTTCCATTTGAACGACGCGTTGGACGATTGTGCCGAGTGCATCACCTACTTCCAACAATACGACCAGGGCTTCACGCCAGCGGGCATCTTCGAGATGGGCGATCTGGGCACGTCCGTGCTGAGCGCCAACCACTCCCTATGGGCTGGTGAGTTCACCCAACGCCGCGCGGGCGTTTCGCCAGTGGAGTTGGACATGACGACCGGACTCAATAGCGCTACACGCCAACTCAGCGTTTCACTCACCGCTACCTACACCTACAGCATCAGTGGCACACACAAGATGAATGTCTACCTCGTGGAGGACCATGTACCAGGACCGCAAGTGAACGCGCCCGCGAACTACCTGCACCAGGGCGTGATGCGCGCGATGTTGGGCGGTGCGAACGGCAGTAGCGGCCTTATTCCCAATGCTCCGGTGGTGGGTACGCCGTACACGGCGAGCTACACCTATACGGTGCCGGACAACTTCAACTTGAGCAACCTGCGCCTGATCGGCGTGGCCGAGCATAGCACGGGAGCGGCGAACGGACGACATACCTTGAACACGTTGACCAGCACCGCGGCTGGCGTGGGTATCCGCGATCTGTCCTTGGGCAACAACAGCCTGAAGGCCTACCCCAACCCCTTCGTCAACGAACTTTACGTCGACGTGAAGGACCGCACCGGACCGGCACGTCTGGAGCTCGTTGCAGTGGACGGTCGCGTCATGCTTGAGCGAAACCTGGTGTTGAACGGAACGACCGCCACGCACCTGGACCTGAACGGTACGGACCTCGTTCCTGGCGCCTACCTGCTGCGCATCACCACGGACCAGAGCATGGCGGAACAGCGTGTGGTGAAACTGGACTGATCGTACATGGATCGTTATGGGGACGGGAGGGCCATCAGGTCTTCCCGTTCTTCGTTCGGATCAACGGCGGTACCGCGCCAGGTTGATCAATAGCACGCCGGTCAGGATCACCACCAGACCCAGTCCTTCGCGCCAGCCCAGTACCTCGTGCCCCACGAACACCCCGAGCAGCACGGCCACCACCGGGTTCACGTAGGCGTAGGTGCTCACCTGTGTGGCGGGCCGCACCTGCAGCAACCACACATAGGCACTGAAGCCGATCAGTGAACCGAACACGATCAGGTAGGCCAATGCGCCCCAAGCCGAAGCAGGTACCGCGCTCCAGTCCATGTCCGCCAGTTCACCGCGGCCGGCGCTGGTGAGCAGGAAGAAGAAGGCGCCGGTGAGCATCTGCCAACCGCTGTTCACCAGGTTGGGCAGTCGCGGGGGATGGTACTTGGCGTAAAGTGAACCGGCTGGCCACCCCACGATGCCGAGGACCAGGATGAAGAGGGCCGAGAACTCCGCAGTGACCTCCGCTGCGCCCAGCTGGGCCTGGATCTTGGCGCTGAACAGGAGCAACACACCTACGATGCCTGCTAGGACACCGAACAAGGTGGAGCGGTTCCGGAAGTTCACCTTCCACTGGGGTCGGTCGAGCACGATGAAGGACAGCGGTGCCACGGCGATCGCGATGGCCACCACACTGCTCGGGATGGTCTGCTGAACCCACACCACCGCTCCGTTGCCCACGTAGCAGAGCAGGAAGCCGGTGATCACTGCGGTGCGCAGGTCGCCGCGCGGGTGGATGGAATGGCCTTGTGTGAGGCTCCAGGCGAAGATGAGCACCGCAGCCACCAGGAAACGCGTGCCTCCGAGCAGGAAGGGCGGGAAGCCGTTGAGCGCTTCACGGATGAAGAAGTACGTGCTGCCCCAGATCAGGTAGATCGCCGCAAAGGCCAGGTAGACCTTCAAGCGCGAGGGGGGCACTGTGGGTTGCACGGGCTGCAAAGGTGGCGAACCCTTACCGGCCACGTGGTTCGATTTTGTGCAACCCGAGGAACGCCGGACCACGCACGACCAATGGCATCCTGTTCCGCGACGATATCCGTTACTTCGATGCATGCGTTGGTCGGTGGTCATTGCCTGCACGCTATCCGGAGCGCTCCACGCCCAGACCCTCTTCACCGGGCGGGTGGTGGACGCCGCGAGCGGAGCGCCCTTGCCCTACTGCACCGTGGCCCGCACCGGCAGCACCCAGGGCACGATCACGAACGCCGATGGCCTCTTCCGGATCACCGTAGGTGCGCTGGACAGTGTGCGGTTCTCGTTTGTCGGGTATACCACGCGGACACTGCCGTTCGGCCGACTTGCCGAGGGTATGGACGTACGCCTCGCGCCAGCAGCCATAGCGATCGGCGAGGTGGTCATCCGTCCCGATGATCGGCTCTACGAACGCGTCATCCGTGCGAACAAGTGGATCCGACAGGCGCCACCGATCGGGTCGAAGCTCTTCTTCGGCATGGAGAACTACAGCAGGGGCCTGCCCGTGGAGATGATCCACGCCTATTACACGGCCTCCCTGCGTGGTGGCGAACTCCTCGACCTGGAGCTGAAGAACGGTCGCATCGGCGTCGCGACCACCGATGGACGCCTCTTCATCAACTACAACACCACCAAGGCCTTCGCACTCATCGCCATCACCGCGGAGGATAGCCCCTTCCCCACTTCGCCCTTGAAACACCAGCGTGCGAAACAGCTGCGCAAAGGCTTCATCGTGGAAGAGGTGAGTACCGCAGCCGGGAAGGATGGAGTGGACCACCTGCGCATCGTGCCCCGGACCAACAACCCGGAGGCCTTCACCACCGAGCTCTGGCTCGAACCCGGCGGCAATGCCGTTCGCGCGGTGGAGCTGCGGTGCAAGAACTGCCCGAAGCACCCCTTCATCCCCCTTTACGAGCACGGACGCATCGACACCGTGGACCTGCGCTACAAGCAGTTCTGGAGCGTGGGCCCCACCCCCTTCCCCCAGGTGATGCAACTGGACTACCACATGGCGTACAGTGGTCCCGACACGCACGAGGGCTTCACCACCCACGCGCTCATGCATGCCTACGACCCGGGCCAAGGGTTCACCCTGCCGCTCTTCACCTACCACGGCGAACTGCCCGACTACCGCAAGATCGGTTGGTTGCCGGAGGACACCGCCTTCTGGCAGCGCGTTCAACCGCCCCTGCCCACCGCGCGACAGGAACAGGCCATGCGGTTCCTGCGGATGAACGACATCAACCATGGGGGATGGTTCAACGAGCTGGACAACGGCCGCAACTTCTTCAAACCGCCCTATGCCCTATGGTCCGCCGATAAGCGCGTCCGCCTCATCGACCTACAGGATGCCCGGGCCCTACCCGTCCCGGACCAGCGGCCGACCCCGAAGGACAGCTTGGCACTGCTCGTCCAGTTCTACCTGGACATGGACACGGTCAACGGGCGTTTCATCCACCGCTCGTTCACCGTGGTCGATGGCTATGGCACCGTGGTACCCGAAGCGCGGGAACCGTGGACCGACTGTTTCCAGAACATCTGGTTCGACCTGTGTGAGATCGAACGCCGTCGCATGGAGGCCGCGCTCAACGCCAGTGGCATGACCCCCGCCCGTGCCGAGGGCGTGTACGCCATGCACACCCGGGCCTTACAGCGCACCACCCTGCGCTACCTGCAAGAGACCGACAACGGCAAGCGATGCGAGGCCCTCTTCCCATGGAACGCCGTGGTGAAGGAGGCTCTGGGGATCGATAACATCGCCCTGCTGGGAATGTGACCAGCGGAACGCCCGCCTTGGCTACCTTTGGAACTCATCCGGTAAAGAGCCCATGAGCGTGAACAAGTCAGCCGCCCAAGCCGAAGTAGGAATGACCCTCGACGAGGTGCGCGAGGAGATCCTCCGTGACTACCGCATCGTACACGAGAGTCGCGAGGCGAGCCTGCTGGGCCGCAAGGAAGTGCTTACAGGCAAGGCCAAGTTCGGCATCTTCGGCGACGGTAAGGAACTGGCCCAGGTGGCCATGGCCAAGCAGTTCCGCAACGGCGACTGGCGCAGCGGCTACTACCGCGACATGACCTTCATGTTCGCCATCGGCGAGCTCACCGTGCAGCAGTGGTTCGCGCAGCTCTACGCCCATGCCGACGTGGAGGCCGACCCCAGCAGCGCAGGCCGCAGCATGAACGGTCACTTCGCCACCCGCAGCCTCGATGCCAACGGCGAATGGAAGGACCTGATGGCACAGCCCAACAGCAGTCCGGACATCAGCCCCACGGCAGGACAGATGCCCCGCTTGCTCGGTCTGGCGCAGGCCAGCAAGGTGTTCCGCCACAACCCCGCGTTGCACGGCCACACCCACCTGAGCGACCAGGGCAACGAGGTGGCCTTCGGTACCATCGGTGATGCCAGCACCAGCGAAGGCCATTTCTGGGAGACCATGAACGCGGCCGGTGTATTGCAAGTACCGCTGGCCATGAGCGTGTGGGACGATGGCTGGGGCATCAGCGTCAGCAAGGCCTACCAGACCACCAAGGGCAGCATCAGCACCCTCTTGCAGGGCTTCCAGAAGGAGGAGGGCACCAACGGTATCCGCATCTACACCACCAAGGCCTGGGACTATGCTGGACTCAACCGCACCTACGAGGAGGCCATCGCCCTGTGCCGCGAGGAGCAGGTGCCCTGCCTGATCCACGTGGAGGAGGTGACCCAGCCACAAGGCCATAGCACCAGCGGCAGCCACGAGCGCTACAAGAGCACCGTGAGCGACTGGATCCGCGACAAGGACGGCAAGCCGGTGGAGGAAGTGCCTCTGTTGGAGTGGTACAAGGTCTACGACTGCAATGTCAAGTTCCGCGAGTGGATCCTGAACTTCCGGCCGGGTGGCACTCCCATTGCCACGGCCGAGGAACTCGATGCCATTGAGAAGCAGGCCAAGGCCGACGTGCGCAGCGCCCAGAAGGCCGCTTGGGCCGCCTACCTGGAGCCGCTGAAGCAGGAGTTGAACGAGGTGCTGCCGATGCTCGATGCGCTTGCCGGCGAAGCAAGCAACGGCGCGGCGGTCACGGCACAGGCGCAGGAACTGCGCAGCGCCATGGACCCCGGACGCAAGGACATCCTGGGCGCCGCGCGCAAAGCCCTCATCTCCACCCTCGGCAACGAAGGCGCAGCGATCCGAGCGCTTCAGGCCTGGGTGGACACGCAACTGGACCTCAACGCGGACCGCTACGGCAGCCACCTGCACAGCGAGAGCCGCCATAGCTGCTTGAACGTGCCGGAAGTGCCCGTACACTACGCCAGTGACGAGCAGGTGGACGGTCGCATCATCATCCGCGACAACTTCGCTGCGCTCTTCGAGCAGAACCCCTTGGTGCTGATGTTCGGAGAGGACACCGGCAAGATCGGCGACGTGAACCAGGGCATGGAAGGCATGCAGGCCCGCTTCGGCGAGCTTCGGGTGAGCGACACCGGCATCCGCGAGGCCACCATCCTCGGCCAAGGCATGGGTATGGCCCTGCGTGGGCTACGTCCCATCGCCGAGATCCAGTACTTGGACTACCTGCTGTACTGCATCCAGGGCATGAGCGACGACCTCGCCACCGTGCAGTGGCGCACCAAGGGCGGTCAGAAGTGCCCGCTCATCATCCGCACCCGTGGCCACCGCTTGGAGGGCGTATGGCATAGCGGGAGCCCCATGGGCATGATCATCAACAGCGTGCGTGGTGTGGTGGTCTGTGTGCCCCGCAACATGCAGCAGGCCGCGGGGATGTACAACACCCTCCTGCAAGCCGATGATCCCGCCTTGGTCATCGAGTGCCTCAACGGGTACCGCAGCAAGGAGCGTTTACCCGCCAACCTGGGGGAATACACCGTGCCCATCGGCATCGCCGAAGTGGTGCGGGAGGGCAGCGACCTTACCCTGGTGAGCTACGGCAGCACCTTCAACCTCTGCGCCACCGCCGCCGACCGCTTGGCGGACCTGGGCATCAGCGTGGAGCTCATCGACGCGCGCACCCTCCTCCCCTTCGACCGCACCGGCGTGTGTGTGGAAAGCCTGAAGAAGACCAACCGCTTGCTTGTCGTGGATGAGGACGTGCCCGGTGGCGCCAGTGCCTACTTGCTTCAACAGATCCTGGAAGTGCAAGGAGGATACCGCTACCTCGATGCCACACCCAGCACGCTTTCTGCAAAAGCCCACCGCCCGGCGTACGGCAGCGATGGGGATTACTTCAGCAAACCGAGCGTGGAGGATGTGGTGGAGAAGGTGGTGGGGATGGTGATGGAATAGCCAGCACAGCCATGTGCCAATTGATCTACATCGGATCCAGCGCTGACCTGGGTGAGCTCCCCTTCAACGCAGTTGCCCCGGGGTTCTACTACAGGCGGATCACAAGCGACGAGCAAGGCTACGACAGCGTTCAAAGACTACTGCCACTTCCCTATCTCTACTTCATGGGTGGATCCCAAGGATGCTCATGCACGTTGACCTACACGGAGCCATGGGAGAATGCACCGGAATTGAACGCTGAGCGCGAGATCGCCATGGCCGAGGTGGGCCGTATGCTTACGTTCTTGAATGAACAACTCCAGCGGGCGGAGCTGCTGTTGCTCTGTACTTGGTGGGATAAGGCAGAAGCGAAAATGGATGTGACCGAGACCTATATGCTTACAGGACTTGGCGATACGTTTGAATTTCCTTTGGACAAGGTTCTACGACTGCAAAGCCGATGAGCATGCATGAGGCAGGAACCCTTCGTTTATCAGGTGGCCCGGCGAAGAGTCATAATTGCGTTTTTCAGGTTTGAGGCTTGTCCTTTCCAAGTTCTGAACCCGGATCAGATTCTTTGTCCGCAGGTATCGGCGTCTCATTGAACAGTCGTTGCACTATGGACATTGATCGCTCCAACTCTTCCCTGTGTTCCAGCATGTCGAAGCACAGACCCATCAACACAGATGTCCGTAGCAAGATCCGCCGTAGCCTTGCCTCCATCATCTCTACAGTGTTGCTCCTCGTCAACACGAAGGAATGCCATCCGATGTGTTCATACTTGCTATAGTAGAACCATTGATCATAGGCTCGCCATAAGTTCACCGCCAAAGCTGAAGGTGGCTTCATCTTCATTGCCTTCTCCGCGATATCCGCATTGCTGTCCCACCGCTTTTTGGTGACCTTTTTTGGTCTCTTTGTCTTACAATGAGGACAGCTCATAGCTGGGTCAATCGGCTCCGGGTTGGCCTTATAGTAATCGGCCACTATATCACCGATCGTTCGGTTCAATCTTCCACCAATTGGATAGTCGAGATATTCCTCCGTGGTGAATTGCTTGTTCCTGTTGTACCGTTCTTCATGTGCTTCAACCTTTTCGATATCGGAACGGAACAACGGCATCAACTCCGCCTCGATCGTTAACTGTGTAGACGATCGCACGGCATGCCCGATAATGAGGAAGTCCGAGAGCAGGTTACGGGAGAGCAATCCGATACCATGCTCGTGTGCCTCGAGATCCTCTTTCACGAGTGTATGGATGGAATGGAGGTTGCGATCCACACGCTCCAAGGCGTGAAGGAAAGTCCATTCGACTATCGGCATGCTCTTGCTCGGATGGGCGGCGATGAAAGGTCGGACGATCGACCGGAGTTCTTCGATATCCTGCAGGATGGAGTTCATGCCCGAATCTACTCACGATGTCGAATTTAGACCTAAGCAGGGTGCTCTCACCCAAACCTCCGCAGTGGTCTGTCCGCTGCATTTGAGCGGACGACCCTGCGGCCAGCAGATGGACTTTTAACCTGCGTAGATCCTTCCGCAAAAGACCCTGCCCCCCTCGTCTCCTGACCAAATCCACCTAGCAGGGACACTGCACACCACCACAGTACCGTTCGCACGAAATGACACCAGCGCACCTACCGCACCACCATCACGCGACCGGCCCTGTTGGTGCTTCCGTGCTTGGCCACTACGTGGTAGGGACCAGCTCCCAAGGCGCTTACATCCACGGTGCTGCTGAGCCCCGTGATGCGTTCTTGGTGCACCAGTCTGCCCGTGGCATCAAGGACTTGTAAGGCCCAGGCACCATCCACCAGCGGCAGGTCCAACTGGAAGTTGTCAGTGACGGGGTTCGGGAATAGCCGTAGTGCAGCGGGTTGTTCACCCCATTCTGTAAGACCGGCAGGACTGTCCATGTGGTAGCGGACAACGACCACATCGGCATAGGCCGGCGCGAACCAAGCGAAGCCGCATAGGAGCGCCATGCCGTCGGGTTGCACCAGAAGCCCAGCACCCGATGCATTGGATCCGATGAACGTGTTCACCACGCCATTCGCGCCGAATCCGTCATCCATCGCACCGTCGCTTTCGAAGCGCATCAGCAGGAACCTGTTGTCCGTTCTTCCTCCGGCAAGGATCTTCCCATCCGTGAGGACGACCACCGAGGACAAGGTGCTTGTGTTGCCGATAGGCATGAGCATGAAACCCTCGTCATCAAAGGAAGCGTCCACACTACCGTCAGCCAGATGACGCGCCAGCAGGACCTGGTAGATCCCAACCCCGATGTTCGCTCCGGCCACCACAATGCGTCCATCGGCTTGCAGCGCGATCGCGTGGTACATGTCATCGTTGCTGGTGAGTGCGCTCACCTGGATACCCGCTGTGCCGAACGTCGGGTCGAGCGAACCGTCCGGCGCATACCGCACGAGCGTGGCCTGGGCATCCGGCTCGTCCTGCAACACGGAATGGCCGGCAACCACGATAAAACCGTCCGGTTGCAGCACCACGGCGTTGGCTACATCCACACCGCCTGCAATGTCCATGATACGGATGCCATCGATACCGAAGCTGTTGTCGCGCGACCCATCGGCGTTGTAGCGCACCACGGCGTGATCGCCCCCGGCCTGTCCCGTCACCACGATCCGGCCATCCGGTTGAAGGACCATTCCATTGGCCCTATCATTTTGTGGACCCAGGTCGTCGAACAGGATGCCGTTGTCTCCAAAGGTGTTGTCCAAGGATCCGTCCGGTTGGTATCGCGCCAGCATGAACACGGAGCTCGATGCACCACTGGAGGAGAATCCCGCGATGATGATCCGACCATCCGGCTGGATGGCGACGGCGGTGGCCTGCGAACGAATGGTGCCGATGGCAGTTGATGTGACCCCTGCGTTGCCGAACGAACTGTCCAAGCCTCCATCGGGCATGTAGCGAACGAGCGCCACCCGTTCCGAAGGTGCATCCGTGGTCGTGGCCATCCCAGCCACTACGATCCTACCATCCGGCTGCAGTGCCATGGCCAAGCCATAGTCGTTACCCGGGCTGATGTTCGTGACAGCGATGCCATCCGCACTGAACGTGCTGTCCGGATCACCCGCTTGCTGGGCGCGTGAAACGTGTGTAGTAACAAGGGTCAGCAGCAGGATGGTCGATCGGTATCGCATGGCTTTGGTATTGATCCGTTGAACGCAACATCCAACGCACCTCCGTGGCCATTCGTATGTGATCCGGGGATCAGAGCATGCGGGCAAGTCCGAACAGGGACTCTTCAGGCCTGCGCAGGGCCTTCCGCAGTGACCCTGCACCCTTGGGACGCCATCCGATCTCCGCAGTACGACCATCCCATTTTGATGAAGAGTGGGTTCATTGTACCGTTACTAACTGATGCGCCCCGCCCTTGGCAGCACCATGCTTCAACCTGCGATACGCCCCCCAGGCAGCGCGAACACCTTCCGCACCGTCCTTGTTGCATCCAGACACCCATCGGACCATGCGCTACCTCCCCATCCTGCTGTTGAGCGCATGGCTGCTGCCAGCGCGTGCGCAAACCACCTACGGCACCGAGCATTGGCTCACCTTCATGGAGAACCTGAACCTCCAATTCAATGGGCCGCCCAGTTTCCACATGGTGATCAGTAGTGAGGTGGGTACGGACGGCACGGTGACCATTCCGGCCACGGGCTTCTCGATCCCCTTCAGTGTGGAGGCAGGAACGGATGAAGAGGTGTCCTTGCCCACCAACATCTATTACGGCAGTGGCGATGAGGCCTTGTTCAACTTCGGCGTCCGAGTGAACAGCGACCTACCGGTGCGGGTGTATGCCTATCACGAACGCCCCTACTTCAGCGGAGCCACGCTCGTTCTTCCGCTGTCCGCTTTGGGAACGGATCACCTGGTACTGGCGCGTCCGGATGACAGTTCGGCCTCCCCGTCCGAATTGGTGGTGATGGCCACCCAGGAGAACACCATGGTGGAGATCACACCCAGCGTTCTCACGGTGAGTTTCCGTCCGCCGAACGTGCCGTTCAATGTCACGTTGAACGCCGGGCAGAGCTTGCAACTGCAAGCTTTCGGCGACCTGAGCGGAACACGCGTTCGCGCACTGGACGATAGTAAACCATTGGCCGTATTCGCGGGGGCTCGACAGGCGCTCGTGAATTGTGACCAGGGCGGGGCGGACGACCATCTGTACGAACAGGTGTATCCGCTCGAACTGTGGGGGCGCGACTATTTCGTGGTGCCCTTCAAGAACCGCGGGGGCGATGAGGTACGTATCATGAGCGGCGCACTCCCCGCACAGGTGACCGTAGGGCAGACCACCTACGACCTGGAAGCCGGTGAGGTCTTGGCCGTGAACGTGACCACGCCACTGCGCATCCTGAGCAATTCCCCCATCGCCGTGGGCCAATTCAACGATAGCCAGTCATGCAACAATGGTGCATACGGTGATCCGAACTATATCTTCCTGCCAGCAACTCCATTGCGCGATGAACGCTTCTTGTGGAATGCGCGGGAAGGCTTCAGCACGAACGAACAATACGTGAACATCGTCGCGCAACAGAACGGGGGCGTCGCCGGCATGTTGCTGGATGGCAGCGACATCAGCACCCAGTTCCAACCGATCATCGGCCAATCGAACTGGTTCTACGCGCAAGTGAGCATTCCATCAGGAAGCCATGAACTGGTCTGCGATAAGCCGTTCCAAGCCGTCTCCTATGGCATGGGCTTCTACGACTCCTATGGCCTGGCCTTGGGCTTTGATGCCGCGACCGCAACAGGCCTGAACGAACCGGACCGATCGTACGACCGCAGCATCACACTGATACCACGTGGCGCCGGTTGGACGCCGGGCTGGGCGATGGACGGCACGGAATTGCTGCATGTTATCGATATGGGCGGTCGCATGGTGCGGGAGTTGGAACTTGAATCTGGCGGCACGGTGGACCTGAGCGGATTGGAGGCTGGCTCCTACCTCGTGGAGCGCTGGTCGGCCACACAGCGCACGGGGCTCGTGCGCGTGCTGATCCAATGAGCGAACCGCCCACTGGCCTTACTTTTCGGGCCATGGAAGCCGAACAGCTGGTGCGCCACCTGCGCCGCCTGAAACGAAGTCTGGAGCAATTGGAATCGGAGTTCGCGCGGCAGCACGTGGACCAAGGCCTGTTGGTGGAGATCGACCGTATGGTGGACGATGGGCTCACCTACGATACACGTCTCACCCGATTGGTAAACCTGCTGGAACGTTTGCGGGAGAACACGCTCACGCCGAGGGTGGAACTCTATTCGGACGGGGTCCGGGACTGTCGTCGAGCCAAGGCGATCATCGAAGAGCTGATGGCCGTGGTGGGATGAGCGTAGGCCTCCCTATGCAATGCCCCGATCTGCTTGACCCTATCGATCATTGAAGCTTCACTGCCCTTTGTCATGGAGGAAGGCCATCCACACGATGGCGATCGCCGAGACGACCAGCACCGAAATGAAGATCCACTTGGTCGCCGGGAGGTCGGTAGGCTCCTCGTCCTCGAGTGGCTCTGGCAGTTTACCGGGTTGGTTGTAGTGCTCATCCGTCATATCGCCGGTGCAGCAAACCCTGGACCGCGCGCACAGGGATCATGTCTAAGGTTCTGAACGACCGGTGGATAACTCGCCAAGCACCTGATCTTCCGACGATCGGTGGTAGGGAGGTTCGTCCACGAAGTGTGGAACATCGGCTACCTATCCTGTCGGGAATACGGTCCTGCCGTGGTGGTTCGCCCGGCACAGCAGCCCACACTTCCCGGGACCAACGTCACGAACCAGGGGCAGGTATTCCACACATTTCCTCGGAATTTCGATCCATTCCGTTGGCGGCGGGCCTTTCATGAACGACCTTTGTGGCCCATGTCCATCACGCCCGCAGAGATCCAACAAGCCTTGCGCATCAGCAAGGCCATCGAGCTTCACCTCGAGAACACCCGGTCCGTGAACGTACGGAGCGAAGAACTCTATGGGGTGTTGGCCGACCTGAAGTTGGTGGAGCGCGACCTGCAACAGGGTCTCCACTTCCGCAATTTCCTGAAGAAGCTGGTGAAGGCGAACATGCTCAACCTGATCCCGCAATGCCATGCCATGCCGCGCAGCGGAGGCAAGTACGACTGGACCTTCAACCGGGCTGCGGACCGCATGCCTGCGCGCAAGTCCGCTGCGGTGGTCGAGGGCTGATCCCTTCCACGATCGTCCTATTTCGTGAATGCACTGCGCGCTGGAGCGGATGTGCGATTCAGCGGATCATCACCGGCACGACACGCACCGGACGACCGGCTTCACTGAGGCGCATCAGGTAGACCCCACCTGGGAGGTCTGCCACGTTCACCGTGGCTCGCGAAAGATCTGTGGTAAGGTTCGGTACCGATGAACTGACCATCCGCCCGGTCGCATCAAGCAGGTCAATGGCATACAGCGTAACCGGCCGCCCGGTCCATGACACATGGAAGAGGTCGTCGGCCGGATTGGGATGGACGCTGACCGGAATTGGTTGAGCGCCATCCTCTTCAATACCCACCGCACTGGGATCCGCGAAGGTGGCGAAGGAGATGATCTGCTCCAGCCCGGCTCCGAGACCCAAGTCCACGAACCCACGTGAGGTGCTGAAGATGGGCCGGTTGAAGCCGCTGATGTAGTAGTACACGTTGGTGGTCTGGAAATTCACCTCGACCCCGGTCTGGATGTCGTAGTAGTTCTGATCCACTTGGATCCGGGCCACGTTCTGGAAGCTGCCGAACGGAGTGGTCACGTTGCCATAGCCATTGTAAGTGCCTGTGGTGGTGCCCGAACGCGAGAAGTTCTGACCTCCATTGGTACCCGCTCCTGACCACTGATCGGTCCAAGTATCGCCCAAGTTCATGGGCAAACGGAACTGCAGTTCAGGGTTGTTCAGGATGACATGTTCCGTAGGACCATATCGCCCGTAGGAATAGAGTCCGGAGGCGTTCAACAGGCCATAGTTGAACAGGGTGGTATCCGTGATGCCGCGACTGGCGATGTTGGCCTGGGGATACGAACTTCCGTAGGGTGTGGCGTCAGGGTCCACCACCTCTGAGCCGGTGGGTGTGCCAAGCACGGCATTGCCCCGGTTGAGGGTGAAATTGTTGGTGGCTGGCCCGGGGTTGTAGTAGTTGCCCACGTAAAGGGGCACCTGCACACCGATGTTCTCCTGCAGATCATCCACCGTCAGGACCGGTTGGGCCACGGTCACCAAGGAGGTGATACCAGCGATGGACAGAGTAATGTGCTTCATCCTCCAAAGATGGCGGATCGGTCGGAACCGTCGCTCGGATCAAGGCACCACGACACGCACCGCGGTTCGCATGGAGCGTTGCGCGTTGGACAGTTGCACCAGGTATACCCCGGCCACCGGCACGGCGATGTGCTCCTCCCCGCCATCCGCCGCACCATGGTGGTGCATCCTGCCTGTCAGGTCATGTACCTGTATGAGGTCGCCACGGACGGTCGAGCCGACGTGGATGGTCCCCGGCGAAGCACTGACGCGCGAACTGGAAGGCACTTCCGCAACGACCCGTGTAGGAAGGAGTGCCTCATAGCACCCGATGTCGTACTGGGCCCCTTGTGGCCGGGGTTGACCATCGAGGTCGACCGCGACCACGGTGGATACCGCTTGGGTCCCGGCGTCCACCTGCTGTGCAACGGGGCCTAGCGGATGGTGGTCCACCCCGGGTTCCATGAAAAGCTGGGACTGGGGCAGTGCGACCTGTGAGTGCGTGTCGAAGCCCAGTGCCTGCCAGGCGACCAGATCGAGGATGGTGGCATCCCCATCGGGACTCAGCCGCCCGGTCACGAGGTTATGGTCGCAGACGAAGCCGGTGAAGGCGGTGGCATCCACCACGATGCTGCCACGGAACGGATGCTGGTTGATGAGGATGTTGTTCAGTACGTGGTTGCCGGTGCAGTCCTCCGTGATGTTCACGCACCATCGGGCATCCGTCGCTTGGACGATGGTATTGTTGTAAACCCTGTTGTTGATGCTCGGGCCACCCCCATCGATCCGATACAAGCTGATACCACTGGCGTGGTTATCGTGGAGCAGGTTGTTGAAGAACCACGAATCACGGACCCCGTCGCAGTTGATACCACTTCCTCCTGCCGTACCGTTGCCATGGATGACATTGCCGTACACCCTCGCATTGCTGATGATACCATCCCCACCCAAGCTGACATCACCGTTCATGTGGATGCCATTGGCATTGTTGTCGAAGCACTGATTGTAGCGGATGGTGGGATCGTCCGCGCTGTTGCTGAAATAGATGCCGTGCTCCAGCACACTGCCGCTGCACGCATTGTACTCGATGATGCAGTGCTCCGCGAAACCAGTGAGGATGCCCCACTTACCATTGGCGGTGCAGGTGTTGCCACGAAGTGTGACATGGTCACTGAGCACGGTGCGGATGCCCGTTCGGGGCATGCCGACCACCTCGAACCCTTCCACGACGACCCATTCCACGTTCTCCACATTGATGCCATCCTGTCCGTTGTATGCGCAAGGTGAGGTGATGACCACACCACCGGACGGAGCGATGAACACGATGGGGGCCTGTGCGGACCCACTGTGGTCCATGGCCGCGAAACCCTGGTACGCTCCGGGCTGGACAAGCACACTATCACCCGCGACCGCTAGTTCGGCGGCGTGTTGAAGGGACGCCCAAGCGTCCTCCGGTGTAAGGCCGGAGTTACCATCGTCACCGTTCGGACCCACGTGAAAGGTCGCCGATCGAGCCGAGAGGCTGAGCCCCAGCAGGAGGAGAAGGATGAACCGTTCCATGGACCGATGCTACGGTCCAAAGCGATACGGGTTCCCGCACTTCGCCGAACAACACCCTGCGAAGGACAAATGCGCACCTCATCGGGACGGGTATGATCACAACGCTTACATTCGATGTAACAAAAACCACACGCACATGGTCACACGCTACACGCTAAGCCTTCTCATCAGCACGGCAAGCTTCGGCTTACAAGCCCAGAGCTACTGTGAACCGACCTTCGTCAACGGTTGCTTCAATTGGCGCACTATCGACCTATCGGTGGGTGGCGCCACGTGGTCCGAAACCATGGCCCCCTGTGAGGACGGCATCCAAACGAATACCGTGGCCAACCTGGATGCAGGCGCGGCCACACCCATGACCGTGACCAACGGGGCATGGTGCGGCTGTGCCGTGTGGGTGGACCTGGACAACAGCAGCAGCTTCGAGCCCGCAGAGAACCTGAACTCCACGTATGTTGGAGGTAGCCCCAGTCATAGCTACCAATTCGACCTGACATTGCCCGATGATCTGCCCACAGGAACTTACCGTATGCGGGTCGTTTCGCCCTGGGGCAGTGACGGTACAACGCCAGGCGAGAACGGCTTCGGCCCTTGCGGTTCCTACCAGTATGGCAATTTCACCGATATCACCCTCAATGTCATCGGCGCGGCGCAGGTGCAGGAAGTGGCGGCAGAGGGACTATGGGTGGGACCCAACCCCGGCGATGAACAGTTGCGCATCCAGGTGCCGCAGGGATTGAGAAGCCTGCAAGTGATCGCCATGGACGGCCGCGTGGTGACCGAACTGGGCGGTAACGCCGAACCTTGGCTGGAGGTTGATATGCGCGGCTGGCCGACGGGTTCCTACGTGGTGCGGGCCATCACTGGTGCGGGTGTGCTGCAGGCACGCTGGGTGAAGCAGTAAGTCCCCAAGCAGCCACGCTGGGCACTGGTTCGATACCTGTGCTTGGTGCTTCGCGGCGCAGGCCCTTGCTTTGCGGCGACCCAGCGCGGGTCGTACCGTCCGCTCCATGACCACAACCAACGCCCCTTCGTTCTCCAAGGTCGTACTCATCACCGGTGGCACCAGTGGTCTGGGGCGTAGCATGTGCGAACGACTGGCGGCCACAGGCCACCGCGTGTACGGCACCGGCCGCCAGGTGAAGGGGCTGGAGACGTTGAACGCCTACCACATGGTGGGCATGGACGTCACGGACACAGCCAGCGTCAACGCGGCCGTGGCACTGGTGCTACAGGATGCCGGCCGCATCGATGTGCTGATCAACAACGCCGGGTTGGGTATCCAGGGGCCGGTGGAGGACATCGATCCCGAGCTGGCGCACCAGGTGATGAACACCAACGTGTATGGACCACATCGGATGATGCGGGCAGTGCTACCGGCGATGCGGGCGCAGGGCAGTGGCGTGATCATCAACATCAGCAGCATCGCCGCCAACTTCGGGCTACCGTATCGGGGCTTTTACAGCGCCAGCAAGGCTGCGTTGGACCGGCTGAGCGAGGCCCTCAGCACGGAGGTGGCGCGCTTCGGCATCCAAGTGGTCACGGTGCAGCCCGGTGAATTCAACACCAACATCGCCACCGCACGCCTCCGTCCCAAGCAGGTCAGCGAGGCCCATCGACCCGGCTATGAAAAGGCCATGGAGGTGCTCGGGGGCAGCATGCATTACAGCCGCGACCCGGACGAACTGGCCCGCGTGATCGCCCGCATCATCGCTTCTCCCCGACCGCGTACCGTTTACCGGGTGGCCGAAGGTGTTCAGAAGATGAGCGTTCTACTGAAGAAACTACTGCCCGGCCGCATGTTCGAACGCATGGTCCGCAAGCATTACGAGTGAGCACATGATCACCTACGACTCCTCGAACTGGCTGCGGGCGCTGGCCCTCCACAAGTCGGACACCTTCCGAAAGCTGTTCCCGATGCTGATCGTCGTGGGGCTCATCACCTTCGCCATCGGCTACTGGGAGGTGCGCTATCTGAAACTGGGCAAGGAGAGCTTCGTGAGCAACCTGCCCGTGATGCACAGCCTGCTGGGTTTCGCCATCAGCATGTTGCTGGTGTTCCGCACCAACACCGCCTATGACCGCTGGTGGGAGGGTCGAAAGCTCTGGGGTCAGCTGGTGAACGTGAGCCGCAACACGGCCATCAAGATCGCCGCCTATGTGCCTCCGGACGACAGCAATACCCGTACGTTCTACGGTCGACTGATCGCCCTATTTGCTGCGGAAATGAAGCAGCATTTGCAGTCCGAAAAGACCCGGCTGGCACTGGATACCCTCCCTCATCCGGAGATCCCCGACTTCGACCGCAGCAAGCACGTGCCCGCACAGGTGGCCAACTTATTGCAGCAGCGCACCGTGCGCCTGTACCGTGACCAGGTGATCAGCGGTGAACAACTCATCGCGATCAGCAGCGACCTCTCCCAATTCATGGATATCTGCGGGGCCTGCGAGCGGATCAAGAACACGCCCATCCCCTACTCCTACAGCAGTTTCATCAAGAAGTTCATCGTCATCTACGTGCTCACGCTTCCCTTCGGATTCGTCTTCTCCCTGGGCTACATCGCCATCCCAGTGGTGATGTTCATCTTCTACGTGCTGGCCAGCTTGGAACTCATCGCCGAGGAGATCGAGGACCCTTTCGGCAAGGACGAGAACGACCTGCCCATGGCGCGGCTCACCACGATGATCGACGGGAACGTGAAGGAGATCCTCGCCTGAGCCCCGGCTATTCGGGCTTCATCGCGTACCGCACGACCACCGGGGTCCGGCCCTTGCCCTCACTGCTCAGTACGAGATTACCGTCGGCGAGGAAGGTGATCCCTTCTGGCTTGGGCAACAGCCGTTCATCCAGCCAGGCCAGGTGCACCAGGGTACCAGCGCGGTCCACCACCAATAGCGATCGATCCACCGCCGAGAGCAGGTAATAATGCCCGCTGCGCGGATGCACCGCGACGGAGCTGTATCGCAGTTTCAGGGCCGGCACTTCACGGCCGTTGTCCGTGCGTTTCATGGGTATGGCGAT
>Ga0116157_10001163_pt1 | contig 26648 bp, 21 predicted proteins | sample AD_UKC048_MetaG_FD_89882 | JGI IMG/M metagenome (GOLD analysis project Ga0116157, IMG submission 89882) | Active sludge microbial communities of municipal wastewater-treating anaerobic digesters from USA - AD_UKC048_MetaG | ecosystem: Engineered > Bioreactor > Anaerobic > Digestate | place: USA... | reverse complement strand
TGGGACATGGGCGCCAAGATCACCATCGACAGCGCCAGCCTGATGAACAAGGGGCTGGAGGCCATCGAGGCCAAGTGGCTGTTCAACCTGAAGCGCGAGCAGATCGAGATCATCGTCCACCCGCAGAGCATCATCCACAGCATCGTGCAGTTCCGCGATGGCAGCATGAAGGCGCAGATGGGTCTGCCGGACATGAAGCTGCCCATCCAGTACGCCATGGCCTACCCGGACCGGCTGCCCACCAGCTGGCCCCGCTTCGACTTCGTGAAGTACCCGGCGCTGACCTTCGAGCAGCCAGACCTGAAGACCTTCCGCAACCTGGCCCTGGCGCTCGAGGCCATGGACCGGGGCGGCAATGCGCCGTGCGTGCTCAATGCCGCCAACGAAGTGGCCGTGGCGCTCTTCCTGCAGGATGCCATCGGCTTCCTGGAGATGAGCGACCTGATCGCGCACTGTCTGGAGTCCGTTCCGTTCATCCCCAACCCCTCGCTTCTTGACCTGGAGGCCAGCGATGCCGAAGCGCGTCGCGTCGCCGGGTCCGCCATCCCTTCCGCATGGAGATCTTGATCAAGGGCGCACAGCTCATTCTCAGCCTCAGCATCCTGGTGGTGCTCCATGAGCTGGGCCACTTCCTTCCTGCCCGCTACTTCGGCACCCGTGTGGAGAAGTTCTACCTCTTCTTCGACCCGTGGTTCTCCCTGTGGAAGAAGAACTGGAAGGGCACCGAGTTCGGCATCGGTTGGATCCCCTTCGGCGGCTATGTGAAGATCAGCGGCATGATCGACGAGAGCATGGACAAGGACCAGCTCGCGAAGCCGGCAGAGCCTTGGGAGTTCCGCAGCAAGCCCGCGTGGCAGCGCCTGATCATCATGGTGGGTGGCGTTACCGTGAACCTGTTGCTGGGTATGGCCATCTACATCGGCATCCTCTTCACCTGGGGCCGGGACTACCTGCCCTTGAGCGAGGTGAAGTACGGCGTGCATGTGAGCGACCTGATGCAGCGCCAAGGACTGGAAGAGGGCGACCGCATCGTTGGCGTGGCAGGTGCACATCCGAAGACCTTGGAGGATGTGACCCGAGCGATCCTGGTCGACGGAGCGCGCGAGCTTACCGTGGAGCGGGGCGGGGTGCAACAGCGGATCACCTTGAGCCCTGCGGTGCACGACAGCATCCTGGCCAGTGGGGAGAAGAGCCTCTTTGCACCGCGGGTACCGTTCATCGTGGACACCGTGATGGCGGATGGACCTGCTTTAGCGGCCGGCATGCAGAAGGGCGATATCCTGGTGGCCGTGGATAATGTGGTGACCAAGTATTACACCGACCTGCGTGAGGCCATGGCCGACCGCAAGGGGAAGGAAGTGACCGTGAAAGTGCAACGCAGCAATGCGCTTCTGGAACTACGCATGACCGTGACCGAAGAGGGCACCGTGGGCATCGGCAACCGGGCACCTTCGGCCTACTTCACCATGGCCCACGAGGAGTTCAACGCCATCTCGGCGATACCCGCAGGCATTGCTTACGGGTGGGAGACCTTGGGCGGTTATGTGCGTTCGCTCAAGCTCCTGTTCTCGCGCAGCGGCGCCAGCCAGATCGGGGGCTTCGGGTCCATCGGCGGCCTGTTCAGCCCCACGTGGGACTGGCAGGTGTTCTGGAACATGACCGCTTTCCTCAGCATCATCCTCGCGTTCATGAACATCCTGCCCATCCCGGCGCTGGACGGGGGCCACGTGGTCTTCCTCTTGTACGAGATGGTGACCGGCCGGCCACCGAACCAACGCGTTTTGGAAGTGGCGCAGATGATCGGCATGGTGCTGCTGCTGGGCCTGATCCTCTTCGCCAACGGCAACGACCTGTTCAAGGCCTTCACGCGCTGACCCGCCAACCGTTCCTGCGGATGCCCCGGCTCACCGAGACCAAGAAGCAGCTCACCAAGTTCATCTTCATCGGTGGGCTTGCAGTGCTCACCGACCTGGCCTGTTACTACGCCTTCCTACAGGCCCTGCCCGATGCGCTCTTCCCGCCACCCCTGAACAACGAGGCGGTGGCCAAGACGCTCTCCTTCCTCTGCGGGCTGTCCGTCACCTACCAGCTGAACAAGCGTTGGACCTGGCGCCGCAAGGACCGCAGCAACCGCCGCTTGGTGAAGTTCCTAGGCCTCTACGGCGTATCGCTGGTGTTGAACGTCAGCATGAACAGCCTGTTCCTGTGGATCCTGCATCAATATGGGACCTGGAGCTGGGTGCCCCGCAAGTACCTGGTGGCCTTCGTGGGCGCAACGGGCATCTGCGCGGTGTTCAACTTCGTGGGCCAGAAGTTCTGGATCTTCAAGGGTGTACCGCAGGTGGCGGTGAGCGTGGAGGAGGACGAGGACTGAACGACATGCGTGGTGTGACCGTACCCGGCATCTTTGTAGCGTGAGGTCGCCAGCACCATGAACGACAGCGGATTCTTCGAACACTTAGCGCGCGAGTTCGCGTTGCCCTTGCAGAACCCTGTGCTGGTGTTCTGCGTGGTGCTCTTCATCATCCTGCTGGCCCCGTTGATCCTACGGCAGTTCAAGGTGCCGGGTGTCATCGGCCTCATCATCTCGGGTGTCATCGTGGGTCCCCACGCCCTGAACATCCTGGAGAAGAACAGCGCGGTGGAGCTCTTCAGCACCATTGGTCTGCTCTACATCATGTTCATCGCGGGTCTGGAGCTGGACATGGACGAGTTCCGGAGGCACCGCAACAAGAGTTTGTGGTTCGGGCTCTTCACCTTCGCCATTCCATTGGCCATCGGGTATCCGGCCTGCCGCTACCTCCTGGGTTATGGCGAGGCGGCGAGCTTCCTAACGGCCATCATGTTCTCCACGCACACCTTGGTGGCGTATCCGATCGTATCGAAGTTCGGCATCAGTAGGCACCAGGCCGTGGCCATCGCGGTGGGGGGCACCATCCTCACCGACACGGCGGTGCTGCTGGTCTTCGCGGTGATCATGGGCGCGGAGAACGGGGGCCTCACCCAGGGCTTCTGGATCCGCTTGGGCACCTCCATGGCCCTGTTCCTGCTGTTCATGTTCCTGGTGTTGCCGCGCATCGCCCGGTGGTTCTTCGGTCGGCTGGAGAGCGAGAAGACCTCGCACTACATCTTCGTGCTGGCGGCGGTGTTCTTCGCGGCCTTCCTGGCCCAGGTGGCCGGGGTGGAGCCCATCATCGGCGCCTTCGTGGCGGGGCTTTCCCTCAACCGGCTGATCCCTTCGTCCTCGGTGCTCATGAACCGACTGGAGTTCGTCGGCAACGCCCTCTTCATCCCCTTCTTCCTCATCAGTGTGGGCATGGTGGTGGATGTGCGGGTGCTCACCCGGGGCACCGATGCGGTGGTGGTGGCCGGTGTGCTCACGGTGGTGGCCTTGCTGGGCAAGTGGCTCGCCGCTTGGATCACCCAGTTGGTCTTCCGCTACACGGGTCCGCAGCGCCAACTGATCTTCGGTCTCAGCAGCTCGCATGCCGCGGCCACCCTGGCCATCATCCTGGTGGGCTACAAGGCCGGCATCATCGACGAGAACATCCTCAACGGCACCATCGTGCTCATCCTGGTGACCTGCCTGGTGGCCAGCTTCGCCACCGAGGCGGCGGCCAAACGCATCGTGCGGGCCGGTGATGTGGAACAACAGCGCAGCGACAGCGCCGAACCCCAGCGGGAACGCATCCTCATCCCCTGTGCGGAGCCGGCCTCGGTACCTCCCTTGCTGGACCTGGCCACCATGCTGCGCGACCGCTCCCAGGCCCAGCCGATCACCCTGGTGAACGTGGTGGAGAACGACGAGCGGGCCGGATCGCGTTCGGTGCGCATGCGCAAGCTGTTGGGCGACCAGGCGCGCTACGCTGCGGCGAGCGAGACCACGGTGAACACGGTGGTGACCATCGACAACAACGTGGCCGGTGGCATCATCCGCACGGCGAAGGAAACGGGGTCGAACCTCATCCTGCTGGGGTGGAGCGACCGGGTGACCCTGCTGGAGCGGCTCTTCGGCCCCAAGACCGACACCCTGTTGCGCAACTACCACAAGCTGGTGCTGGTCACCCGCATCACCAAGCCGCTGGCGGCGCACCGCCGGATGCTCGTGCTCTGCCCCCCGCTGGCCGAACGGGAGCCCGGCTTCGGGCAGTGGATCGGCAAGGTGCAGCGCCTGGCCAAGGAGCTGGGGCTTAGGGTGGAGTTCCTGAGCGAACCGGTGACCCACGTGGCGCTGTTGGCCGAAGCCCGGGAGCAGCGCCTGAACTTCGAACCCGCCCTGCTGGCCCTGCCTGAAGGGGCCGACCCCGACGAGCAATTGGCCCGGCACACCCAGCCCAACGACCTGGTGGTGGTGGTGAGCGCGCGGCCCCGGTCCATCAGCCACAACGCGGTCCTTGACCAGCTTCCCCGTCGCTTGGACAAGCAGTACCAGGAGCTGTCGCTGATCATGGTCTATCCCGCCACCGACCCCGTGGCCGAGGACATCCTGGAGTTGGCGTGATCGAGGTGCGGGCTTCGTGGGCCCAGCTGTTCGAACCCGTGGGCCCGAAGTTCCGTATGAGGCCCATGCCCCACGTGATCCTGATCGAGGACGATGCCCTTGTGCGCAAGCTGTTGGAGAAGCGCTTGGTGCTGGCCGGTTGGCAGGTGACGCCCTTGCGCGACGGCCGTGGTGCTGCCGAGGCCGTGCTGGCCGCCGGGGCCGACCTGGTGCTGCTGGACCTGGGTCTGCCCCATGTGGATGGCCTGAGCGTGGTGGAGAACTTGCGCCATCGCGGAATCACCATCCCCATCCTGGTGCTTACGGCCTACGAACTGCCGCACCTGCTGGCCACCGTACAAGGCACCGGCGCCAACGACCTGGTGCAGAAGCCTTACGACCCCGACGCTTTGCTGGAGCGTATGGAACGTCTGTTGGCTGCGTGACCTTCGGTCCGCGGAACTGTCGTCGGACCCTGCATGCCTTTTCTTGTGCGTCGTTGGCCGACACGGCAACCCGCCATGCGCTGTGCCCAGCCCTTACTCTACCACCACTCGCTCATTCCGTTGTCCTTCGGGGTCGGTGATGCGCAGGATGTAGGTGCCTTTGCCAAAGCGGCTGAGGTCGATGTCGGCGGTGGTTGCGCCTGGGGGCAGGGGACGTTCATAGAGCAAGCGTCCGGTGGCATCGATCACCGAGTAGAAGCTCTCGCGCAGCAGGGGGGCGGGGAAGTCAACGGAGATGGCGCCGGGGGTGGGGTTGGGGCGTATGCGCACCCTGCCATCGGGAGAAGGGCGTGGGGCCACCTCCAAGGGCAGCTCGCAGACATCGTACTGCACAATGGGTGGGTAGGTGATGGGCGTCAGGAAGGCGGGCCTACGCTCGGCGCCATCCACGGTGGTGAAGGTGAAGTCGACCGGGGTGGGGAAGAGCTCCATGCTCACCATGGGGTAGTACTGCTCGCGGCAGGGCAAGTGACCGTTAGAGTCGGTCTTGCAGAGCAAAGCCCAGTTGCTGTAGTTGCCGTCGGGCATGTCGCCTTCAATACGGCCGATATACATATAACTCCCATCTGAAAAGGCGAGTAGGTTGCGCGATTCCTGACTGTAGGGATAGGTGTTGATGGAGCGGGTCCATAGCGTATCGCCGTTCAGATCGAACTTCACAAGCGCATTGCGGGACCAGAGGTTGTAACCAACGGCACCTTTATTGGCCAATAGAACTGGATTTCCATCCAATGCATGCACCATCCGAATGGGACTATGCGTATGCCAGTGTCTGGGTGCGCTGTTGTAACCCTTGCACCAAAGCACATCTCCGTCTGGATCCAATTTCAAGAGGAAGAGCAACGGTGTGGTCTGGGGCTCGAAAATGCCCCCGGTAGGTTCGGTGTAGCCGGCTACGAGGATGGACCCATCCGGCTCCATCAGCGCATCATCCACCAAGCCCAAGGGCTGGAAAAAGCGCTTGCTCCATAGTATGTTCCCAGCGCTGTCCATACGCATCAACGAAGCACCACCTTCAACCCCCGGTTCAGGAGCGCCATAGTCGAAACCAGCAAGGATATCGCCATTAGGCAACTCCTTGATAAACTTGAAAGCGAAAAATGGTCCGGTGTTCATTCTTGCCCAGAGAAGATCACCATCCTGGTTCGTTCGTATCACAAAGTTGCCCCCATAAATGATGATGTCATTGTTCTGTAAAAGCGTCAGTCCCTCTGCATATTTAAAGCAGTAATCTGTGTTTATTACATAATGATAACTCCAATATACATTACCATGGTGATCAATTTTGGTCAGAGAGGGGTGAGAATTTGTCGATACGCCTGGATAATTAGTACACGTATCTTTATAGTAGGTAGCTGTAAAGTAGAAGACACTGTCGTTTTTAGGTTCAATCGAAGCCATGGCTAACATGGTATCAATTTGATAGCTATATGTGCTAAACAATATTCCTGATATATCGAATATTGAAAATCCGAAACTTCGAGAAGATCCAATCAATAGTTTTCCATTTGATAATTCATGCATGTTTTTTTGTACAACACCTGTGGATCGAAACATTTTAATAAATGGATCTTGACCATGGACTGATCCAGAAATACATACCGTGGTGATCAAGAATAGGATGTTTTTCATGGCCCTATTGGATCAACAGTTTCTTGTATCCCACATGTTCGCCTTCGCTTACACGAATACTCACCAAGCCGGATGCCACATGGCAAAGGTCGATCTGTAGGTCAGTAGCCGTAACGGAGTTAAATGAGCACAACAAACGCCCCATCGCATCCAGCACTTGGATGTCCTTGGGGGTGTCGCTCTCGAAACGGAGCCAAGCCTCTTCCCGTGCAGGGTTCGGATAGAGCGCAAAGTCCCACGTCTTTGGCGCTTTGATTGTAATTACGTCTGCCCCTGCGACACCTCGGCGTTTCACAAAAGGCTCTGGGCTGATGATAAAGGCAAAGTCCGCATGAAGTGTGTCGATGTGGTTGTTGAGTACACCACCCAGAGGTCTGCTGCTCAGGTCCAGCGCCACGCTACCATCGCCATCTAAATCTTGGTGGTCCGTAGGGATGTCGGTTGGGGTACCGTTCAGACGGGTTGGGAACCAAGGTGGCGAACCACCTCGGTGCAGGGCATCTGTTCCGCAGCGCTGTGGACCCCAATGATCAGGTATCGGCACGCGTGCAACCATCTCCCCGAAGGTACGTGAAACCATGCTCCGCGCCAAAGTCCAAAGCAGCCCCCTCGCTCCACCACCACCCGCTCATTGCACTGCCCTTCGCGTTCATTCTTGAGGACTGATGGCAGTTGGATCGCATACCGTGCCACTCCCCTCCGTTGCTTTGCACCCATGCTCGCCGCTCGCCTCCTCGTCCTGCTGTCCATCGGCCTGGCCGCTTGTTCACCCACCACACCCACGGCGGAGCCAACTCCGTCGGCAGTGGTGGATAGTAGTGCGACCCAGGTCCATCGGGTCTACTTCGCCGATGGTCGCCTGCGCGCCGAGGTGCCGGTGGTGGAGGGCCTTCAGCACGGTACCCTTACGGAGTACTTCCCCGATGGCCGGGTGAAGGCGGTGCAGGGTTGGGAGCACGGTCGCCCCTTCGGAGAACACAAGGTGTACGCCGAGGACGGGGCCTTGGTGTACCATGCGGTGAGCACCTATGAGGATCTGGATGATGCGCAGTTCCTGGCCTATAGCGTGTTGCTGAACGACAGCACACGCAGCTTCTCCACGGCCAACCGCGTGGTGATCACCGATCTGGCGGCCTTGCTGAGGTCCGTGCGGGTGGAACCCGATAGCGCACTGCGCTTCGGGGTGGACAACAAGGTGCGCATCGTAGTGCCGAACGTGCCCTCCTTCAGTCCATCGGTGCAGCACGGCATCATCTCCAAGGGCGGTCATGAGGAGGCTTGGGTGCTGCGCCCCACGGTGCGTGGCAAGGATGTGGTGCTCACGTTGAGCGCGCAGGTGAACGACAGCACCCTGGAGTTCGCGCCCGTGACCCTGCCGGTGCGATGAACACGGAACGGGGTCGCCGCCGCCGACCTTTGTACCCATGAGCAAGGGTGTGGTGGATGTGGTGGTCCTGGGACGCGGAATAGCGGGTGCAGTGTTGACGGAGACCTTGCTACGCGCGGGTCACAGCGTGCATGTGTTCGACCGGAAGCAGGAGGGAAATGCGAGCATGGCCGCCGGTGGTGTGGTGAACCCCTTGGTGTTGCGACGGGACATTCCCAGTTGGCGCGCCAAGGAGCTCCTGCCCGTGGCCGATGCACTTTACACGTCGTGGCAGTCGCGCTCGGGTGTGCGTTGCTGGCATCACCTGCCCATGGTGAAGGTCTTCCCCACGGCCAAGGAGGTGGACCAATGGCAGCGGGCCATGACCGCACCGGAAAGCGCTCCGTTCGCTACGCTACAGGCCGAACAGGAGGTGGACGATGGACCCTTCAACGCTCCCCATGGATACGGTACCGTACGCGGATCGGCCTGGCTGGATGTGCCCGCCCTGTTGGCCGCCCAGCACGAGGAATTGCTGGATGCCGGAGCGCTGAGCGAGCAGTTGGTGGAGGAGCAGGACATCCGGGTAGGGGCCGATGGCGTGTGTGTGGGTGCGGTGGAAGCGCGGTGGTTGGTCCGTTGTCAGGGTCCTTTCACCTCGCCGCATGGCCTTGTGCCAGTGAAGGGCGAGACCTTGGTGGTGCGCATCCCAGGGCTTGTGTTGACCCGCATGGTCCATCGTGGCGTATTCATACTCCCGATGGGGGAGGATCGCTTCCGTGTGGGTGCCACGTTCCAATGGAACGATGTGTTCGAAGGCCCCACCGAGGCCGGGCGAACCTGGTTGTTGGAGCGCTTGACGCAGCTGGTGGATGCACCCGTGGAGGTGCTGTCCCATACTGCGGGTGTGCGTCCTGCTGCGCGCGACCGTCGTCCCCTGTTGGGTATCACGGGTCCGGGTGAGGCGCTGTTCAATGGCCTGGGATCACGTGGGGTGCTGTTGGCGCCGTGGTGTGCCGAACACCTGGTCTCCCACCTCTTCCATGGCACGGCGCTGGATCCGGAGGTGCAGTGGGACCGCGTGCTCCCGGATGCCTCGGATGGGCGGACAAAGGAGTGAGGCCGGGTTCCGGAAATCGCTGCTAGGCGCGCTCGGGACGTGATCCTTGTTCACCGGCGATCACGGCTTCCAAGGAGCGTTCGTGGAACTTGACGCTGAAGCCGGCGTAGCGCAAGCGTAGGTCCGGGTTCAGCGTCTTGTGCAGATCGTCCAGTTCCCAAGGTAGTTGCGGATGGGCCTCCACCAGCGTAGCTAGCGGCACATCCGCCACGAATTCGGCATGCTCCCAGCCTTCGGGATAGGCGCTGCCCGGCTTGGGTGCAGGCACTTCGATCACGTGGATGCTGCGACCCTTGAAGCGCAAGGGCTGGTGGAGGCGATAGGAGGCGATGGGCCTGCCACCGATGGTCGACTCGGCGAGGAGCACCCCGTATTCGGCAAGGGCCTCGTTGATCGCGGCATAGCGTTGCGCGGAATCGACCCGGTAGCACAGGTGGTCCAAGGGCCAGTGCGCGACTTCGGGCAGGTCGTGTTCCACGGCGGCCAGCAGACGGACCAGGAAAGGGTGATGATCGGGCAGCACGACAGCGAAGATCGGGGTGAAGGTGACGGATGGGTGCGAGGGTACCGCGGAAGGACATGCACCTTTGTGCCCTGTCCATGCCCCATGTCCATCGTACGATCCTCAATCCTCGTGCTGTTGAGCGCCGCCGTTCTCGGTGCGTGCCGAACCCATAAGAACCCTGTGCACACCGGACCCGCTACCGATGCCCGTTGGGCGCAGGTGGATTCCCTGGCCGGGATCGGCCAATATGCGACCGCCTTGGAGCTGAGCGGAACCATCCGGTCCGAGGCTTTGGCCGAAGGGGACTGGCGTACCGAGTTCAAGGCGTGGATGCACGTGCTGCGGTTCAGGGCGTACGCCGGCGGGGATATGCAAGAAGGGCTGCGCGAACTGGAGCAGCGTGCGGCCGAGGCGCCGATCCCCTTGCAGCAGGTGTTGTACAGCGTGGCGGCCGAACAGTGGTGGAACCATTACCAGCAGCGGCGTTGGCAGGTGCTGGAGCGCACGGAGATGAGCACGGCCGCTGGTCCCGATGCGGAGACCTGGACACAGGGCCAGTACATGTCCCACATCCTTGGACTGTACCAACGCTCCATGCAGGAGCTGGACACCCTGCGACGCATCCCGAGCAGTGAATTGGGTGAGTTGCTCATCGACGATGGAACGGCGCGTGCTTCGCGACCGAGCCTCTTCGATGTGCTTGCCCACCGTGCGTTGGAAGTGTTGTCCAACCCGGAGACCCGGTTGACGGAACCGACGTGGCGTTTCCAGCTGGAGGGAGCGACACCCTTCACCTTGTTCGAGCCTTGGATCCTCCGTCCCTTGGCCCATCGCGACAGCAGTTCGTGGCTCTTCCAGGCCCTGCGCATCCACCAGCAGTTGGAGCGCACCCACCTGAACCGCGACCCCATCGACGGCTTGGTGGATGCCACCCTGGACCGGCTCACCTTCGTGCATACCAACAGCAGCGCTCCCGGCCGGGATAGCCTCCTGTTGGGCGCATTGGATGAACTGCGCTCGCGGTTGCCCAATGACAGCAGTTGGTCCATGGTCACGGCGCGTATCGCCCAGTGGCATGCCGATCAGGCCGCATCGTACGACCGTTCGGCGGGCGATGCTTGGAAGTGGGAGAAGCGCACGGCTCGGACCATGTGCATGCAGGCCATGGAGCGTTGGCCGGCGAGCCGGGGTGCGCGTCATGCAGCCATCCTGAAGCAGACCTTGGAGCAACCCGTGCTGGTGGCCGAGGCCGAGCAGGCGGTGGTGCCTGGGATGCCCAACACCATCGCGCTGCGTTATGCGAACCTGCGCCGGGTGTGGGTGCGTGTAGTGGACGATGCCTGGGTGAAGGATGCACCGTGGGTGGACGAGGCGGAGGTGTGGAGCGCGCTACTCGCACGCACCCCGCGACTGGCCTGGAGCGTGGACCTTCCCGATGACGGTGACCTACAGGAGCATGTGGTGGACCTGCCCATGGAGGGCCTTCCCGCTGGGCGCTACACCGTATTGCTGAGCGCTGCCGAGTCCTTCGGTGGTGAGGCGGCACCACGCGCCAGGATAACGCTGTGGAGTACGGCCATGGCCGTGGTGCAGCGGCAGCGTGCCGGTGCCGACGAGCTGCTGGTGCTGGACCGGTGGAGCGGCATGCCCAGGTCCAACGTGAAGGCGACCGCCTATACGATCGACCCCAATCAGCGGGATGCCGCCGGTGCTCAAGTTGTGGGGGAGTTCGTCACCGACAACGAGGGCCGCGTCCGGGCGGAACTGCAGCAGACACGGGGCCAACTGTATTGGGAGCTGCGCGATGGAGGTGACCACTTCGTCACGGATGTCCAATGGAGGCACGGTGGGTCCTTCGTGCGTATGGAAGTAGCGGACCGCTTGTTCCTCTTCACGGACCGGGCCATCTATCGGCCGGGACAGCAGCTGTTCTTCAAAGGGATCCTGGTGCATCAGGAAGGTGGGCGATCCACCATCCGAGCCAATGAACGGGTGGAGCTGAGGCTCTTCAACGTCAACGGCGAGGAGGTGGCGATGAAGCCCCTGGTGACCGATGCCTACGGATCGGTGAGCGGAACCTTCGACCTGCCGGTGGGAGGGCTCACAGGCGGTATGCGTCTGGAAGCAGGACCATTGGGGAGCCACTATTTCCACGTGGAGGAGTACAAGCGGCCCACCTTCGAAGTACTGATGGATCCGGTGGAAGGCACGCCGGCCCTGGGTGGAACGGCCACGGTGACCGGTAAGGCAAGGAGCTACGCGGGTGTACCGCTGGACGGTGCACAAGTGCGTTGGACGGTGAAGCGGGGCGCGCGGATGCCCTGGTGGTGTGGAGGACCCTGGCGCGGACTGCCATGGGGTCAGGAGACCGCGATGGCCAGTGGGAGTGCGGTTTGTGATGCCACGGGAACGTTTTCGCTGAGCTTCCCCTTGGTCCCCGATGCGGCTTTCCCTCGGGACGCTGACCCCACCTTCACCTACAGCGTGGAAGTGGATGTGGTGGACATCGCCGGTGAGACCCAACAGGGCAGCACCGCCTTCGCGGTCGGCTACCGCAGCATCGACATCCGGATCGACGGTCCCGACGTGGTGGACCGTGCGCGCACCACCAGCCTGTCCGTGCAGGTGACCAACCTGCAGGGTCAGCCGGTGGACCTGCCGATGGAAGTCCGGATCGTGGAGCTACAGCCCCCGGCCGACGCGCCTGTCCGGGAGTGCGTCCTGACACGTGCGGACCGTGCCTTGGATGGCACTTCGGTCGGGCCGGATGCATCCGATGTGGGGACCTGGGCCGAGGGTCGGGTGGTGTTGGAGCGCAGGGCCTTCAAGGCCGATGCGAAGGGACTGGTGTTGGCCGGAGTGCCCGATTGGACCGTGGGTGTGTACCGCATGGAGGTGAGCGCCGCGGATGCGAATGGGCGCACGGTCAAGGTCACCAAGCACCTCATGATCATCGATGACGCCATCCAGAACACAGGTTTCCTGGACAAGGCCTTCCATGTCCACGCCCTACAGGAGCGCTGTGAGCCCGGGACCAAGGCGCGCTTGCTGCTGAGCAGTGCCCTGCCCCAGTGTCGTGTATTGATGGAAGTGGAGCGCAAGGGCCTCATCGTAGCGAGCCGCAGCCTGCTCCTTCGCCGGGGACAACAACTGGTCGAACTCCCTGTGATGGAGGATGATCGAGGCGGATTCGCCGTGCATTTCGTGAGCGTGGAACGAGGCCGTGAACACCGGACAACCTTGCCGATCACGGTGCCATGGAGCAACAAGCAGTTGCAGGTGGAGTGGCAGAGCTTCCGCGACAAGTTGCTGCCCGGTGCGAAGGAGGAGTGGCGACTGCGGATCAGGGGACCACGCAAGGAACAGGTGGCTGCGCAGGTGTTGAGCGTGTTGTACGACGCATCGTTGGACCGTTTCGCGCCCCACGAGTGGCGCATGGACATCTGGTCGGACAACCCGGTGGAGTTGGGCTGGAACAATGCCTCCCCTTTCGGTCCGGTGACCGGTGGTGGTTGGTGGCAACCCATGGGCGCTGTAGCTCTGGCACCGTACAACCCGCCCTACCTGAACACCTTCGGAATGGAGGTGCTTGGCGGTGGCAGGGGTTATCAGATGCGCGGTGGGGAGATGCTGGCCATGGCCGATGCATCGGTACCAGGGCGCAACGTTCCGGTCCCACCCGATGCAGTTCCGAAGGCCGAGGAACCTGCCGAGGCGCAAGGCCCCAAGGCTTCACAAGCGCCGGGCGCGGTCATCCGCAGTGACTTCCGGGAGACCGCCTTCTTCCTGCCGGAGCAATTGACCGATCGCGACGGCACCATTGTACTTCGCTTCACCATGCCCGATGCGCTCACGCGGTGGAACTTCATGGGACTGGCACACACCAAGGACCTGCAACTGGCCCACATCGCGCGCAGCACCGTCACGCAGAAGCCGTTGATGGTGGTACCCAACCTGCCGCGCACCCTGCGCCAAGGCGACCGCATCACCTTGACGGCCAAAGTGAACGTGCTCGAAGGGGGGGCACGTTCGGGCACCGCCACCTTGGAACTCTTCGACCCGCGCACCAACAGCCCCATGGGACAGGCCTTCGCCTTGACCCGGCCTTCCGTTGCGTTCAAGGCCGGCCCGGGAGCCAGTGCCACTGTGCGGTGGAACGTGACCGTGCCCGATGGTGCGGACGCGGTGGCCGTGCGTATCACGGCGCGCTCCGCGGGAGCCAGCGATGGTGAGGAACGCGTCCTACCTGTGCTCACGGATCGTATCCTGGTCACGGAGAGCCTGCCGATCACCCTCACCAAGCCAGGGACCCGGCGCTTCGTCCTCGAGAAGCTCAAGGCTACGCGAAGCAGCACGTTGCAGCACCGTTCGCTTTCCTTGGAGTTCACTCCGAACCCGGCGTGGTATGCGATCCAGGCCATGCCCTACCTGATGGAATACCCGCATGCCTGTGCGGAGCAGACCTTCAGCCGCTTCTATGCCAATGCCCTCTCGGCGGACATCGTACGGAAGCGTCCGGCCGTCGCTGAGGTGTTCGCGGCATGGAGCAAGGGAAAGGCCGGTGAGGAAAGCGCGTTCCTGAGCGCCTTGGAGAAGAACCCGGAACTGCGGTCCGTGGTGTTGGAAGAGACACCATGGGTGCTGGATGCGAAGGACCAGGCGGAACGCAAGCGGCGAATCGCGCTCTTCTTCGACCTGCAGCGCATGGCCCGAGAGCGCTCGGAGGCCTTGGCCCAATTGCGGGCGATGCAATTGCCGAACGGAGCCTGGCCGTGGTGGAGTGGCATGCAGGCCTCCCGGTACATCACCCAGCACATCGTGGGGGGGATGGGCCACTTGGAGGTCCTGGGAGCGCTTCCCGAAGGAGAGGAGGCGAAGGCCATGGTGCAGCTGGCGGTGCAATGGTTGGATCGGGAGGTGGCCGAGGAGTTCGAACGAATGAAGCGTGCGGTGAAGAACGACAGCCTACCTCGCCCATCGGCATTGGACGTTCACTACGCTTATGTGCGCAGCCAATTCACGCAATGGCCGATGGAGCGGGGTGCGGGAACCGTCGGTGCCTGGCTGGTGGAGCAGCTAAGCACCCACTGGCTGAGCTTCGGACTTCAGGAGCAGGCCATGATCGCAATCGCGCTGGAAAGGCTTGGTGGTGGGCAGGTGCCGAAGCTCATCACCACCTCCTTGCAGCAGCGGGCCACCGTGGATGAGGAGCTCGGCATGTATTGGAAGGGGTTGGAGGCCGGCGTGGTTTGGACCAGCTTCCCCACGGAGACCCATGCGTTGATGATCGAGGCCTTCGATCGCGTGGCCCATGACGGTGACGCGGTGAACGCCTTGCGTCAGCACCTCTTGACCTTGAAACGGACCACGGATTGGGGCACCACCAAAGCCACGGCGGAAGCCTGTTATGCCTTGTTGCTCACAGGGCCCGACCTGCTGTCCTCCACGACGATGCCTGTCATCACGGTGGGTGCAGTGGCCGTCGATCCCGATCGGAAGGAGGCCGGGACCGGTTATTTCCAGCAGCAGTGGTCCGGGTCGGAGGTACGTCCCGCTATGGCCGAGGTGAGTGTGACCACGGCGAGTTCAGGCGTGCAATGGGGAGCCCTGCACTGGCAATACTTGGAGCAGATGGACAAGGTGACGGCGCATGCCAGCCCCTTCGCCATGACCAAAAAGGTGATGCTTCGGGAAACCACCGATGCGGGCGAGCGGCTGGTGCCGGTTACCGAGGCGCGTTCCCTGCGACCGGGCGACCGGTTGACCGTGCGTTTGGAGTTGCGCACGGACCGCTGGTTGGACCACGTGCACCTCAAGGACCTGCGTGCTTCCGGCCTGGAGCCGGTGGATGTGTTGAGCGGGACCCGATGGCAAGGAGGACTGGCATACTACCAGAGCATTCGTGACGCAGGTATGCACTTCTTCTTCGACCGGATCGCACCGGGGACGTATGTGTTCACTTACGATCTGCGGGTCACACATGCGGGCGAGTTCAGCAATGGGATCACCACGGCCATGTGCATGTACGCCCCGGAATTCGCTACGCACAGTGCAGGCGGGCGTGTAACGGTGCAGGAGTAGGCTGTGGGTATTGGCCAAGGAACCTTGGTCAAGCGATGTCCGTATCAGCCGGGCATGTTCTTGCGGTCCATCCTAGCGTTCGCCCTGTTGGGGGGTGGTCCGTTGTTCGCGCAACGCCCGTTCCTCGTGGTCCCTCGGCAGTTCGGGGCGGCCCAAGGGATGAGCAACCGACACGTGACGGCCTTGCACCAGGATGGACTGGGCTACATCTGGGTGGGCACGGTGAGCGGGTTGGACCGCTTCGATGGTCATACGTTCCGGAACTGGTCCGCGGTGGATGGTCTATCCGCCGGAGAGGTGGACGGATTACGTTCCGATGCCGAAGGTCGTTTATGGGTGTTCGCAACGGATGCTGAAGGCGATATCAACGCCATTGATGTGTTGAGGCCCGATGCCCCTCGCTTGGAACCTGTCTCGGACCTGCCAGTGGACCAGGACGAGATCATCCGGGTCGGTCCCCAACGCGACGATGGCGTGTTGGTCCTCGGTCTCCGTTCTCCGGCACGTTGTCTATGGCGGCTTGCCGATGGCACCTACCGCATGCATGCCTTGCCCGGGGAACGATTCGAGCCTTTGGGTGACGACGGAAGCGGGGCGGTGATCGGTCTTCTGATCGATAGCACTTGGGACCGACGGTTGGTCACGGTAGGTCTGAACGGGCGCACCCAGGTGTTCAAGGAACTGACCAAGGATACGCATGTGGAAGCCATGGTATCGGGCCGCCGGACCCGGGGCGCACTCTACCGCATCCGGGATGAGGCCAAGAACAACACCTATTACGACACGTATAGTGCGCTTTCAATGGAATTGGGCCTCTCGGAAGAGTTGCCCAATGGCGACCCGATCAGGCGACCACCCAATTACACGCCGCTCAAGAACGGGATGTTCGTGGTCGATAACCGGATCCATGACCAGGATGGCCGGTTGATGTTCGACCTGTCGGCCCATTATCCTGAGGTGGCGGGCCGCTTGAAGGATTGTCTGGTGGATCGCTCCGGCGACCCCTGGATGGCCACCGAGTTCGGGTTGTTCCAAGTGGATCTCAGAGGTGATCTCTTCGATCGATGGCTCTACCGCGATACCCTGCACAACGGCTTGGGTCTCATCTGCCGGGGCATGGTATGGCATGCCGATGAACTTCTCCTCGTAACGGAATGGGAAGGGGCCTTCCGCATCAGCACACAGGGATCGGCGCAGGTCTTGGAGGGCATTGCCTCACCGCTCTACTTGTTCGCCAATCACATGGCCCCGGATGGAGTATGGTGGCGAGGAGGCCCGTCCGTGGTGGTGAGCCGCACCTCCCACGGGAAGGAACGGACCTATACGGTCCCCGATAAGATCTGGTCGATCCATGCGCTTGAGAGTGGACGGATCATCCTCGGAGGGACCAAGGGCTTGCACCTGTTGGACCCGACCACGGGTGCTTGCACGAACTGGAACGACCCCCAACATCCTGAGTTGAACAAGGCCACGGTACTTCAGGTCCAGTCCTATGGAAAGGATGAGGTATTGGTCACCTCGTCCAAGGGTCTCTACCGTATCGCGCGCAATGGCCAAGTGCTCCAGCGTTGGCATACGCAAGGGGAAGGAGGGGACCGGATACCGTTCGCGGACCTGCACCACTGCATGGTGGATGGTGAAGGGGTGTTCTGGCTGGCGACCCGCGGCAGTGGGTTGTTACGGGTGGACCCCGGCACTGGAGCGCATCGGTTGTTCACGAAGCGATCGGGCTTTCCCAACAACATGGTCTACGCCACCTACGGGGATCCCTTTGGACAACTTTGGTTGAGCACGGACGGTGGTATCGTTCGGTTCGACAAGGCGACCGGCCAAAGCACCGTGTTCACCACGGCCGATGGGATCACGAACGATGAGTTCAACCGGGTGGCCCATGCTCAGGCTCCGGATGGTCGGATCTTCTTTGGTGGGTTGAACGGGATCACCGTCTTCGACCCGAAGCGCTTCCATCGATCGGAGACCGGACAAGCCCATCCCTTGGTGTTCACCTCCATCCGGACGTATTCCGCGAAAGCGAACGACTGGCATGAATTGCCCACCACACGCACGGTGGAGGATGGCTTGCGCTTGACCGAAGCAGATGGCAGCCTCGAGATCTCGTTCGCGCTGCTCTCGTTCGACGGACAGGACCATAACCTCTATGCGTGGAGGTTGGGTCAGGGGCAGAAGGATTGGAACTATCAGTACGACCCGGTGGTCCGCCTGGACCGGCTACCCTATGGCACACATACCTTCGAAGTGCGGGCGCGCGATGCAATGGGGGTCTGGAGCGAACGGGTGATCCAACTGGACATCACGATGGAAGGCCCCTGGCACGCGTCCACCAGCGTGCTCATGGCCGGTGGTGCGATCGGCATGGCCATCCTGTTCGGTCTACTGTTCCTGATGGTCCGGCTTTGGAAGCGGCGCCCACGACGGTTGCGTGTGCGTGTGGTACGTTGAGCGCGTGCTGCACCGATCGACCCTTGGCCGATACCTTTGTAGGATGAAGCAATTCCTTCCATTGGGTATCCTGTTGCTGATGGCCGCATGTGGCGATGGCAAGAAGGAGGCGGCAGAACTTCAAGCAGCTGCGGACTCCACGACGACGGCCTCCACCATCGTTGAACTTGCACCCTTCGACGTGCCGTTCGCAATGGAACTGGGTGACCTTGCCACATTGGGTGTTGACAGCGCCGAGGTGAAGTGGAACGAGGAGTTCGGCTGGCTGGAGGTTCGAGCAGGTGAGCGTTTCGCGGTCACCATCACCGAGGAGCCGGGGGACATGGCGCGGCTGAAGTCGGACCTGGATCGTAGCACCCTACAGACGCATGAGATCATCACGGGAACACCCGATCTCCTGGTATACCGTTCGCAGTTCCCCGATGAGGACCTGGTGTTCGTCCATTTCTACCGGATCGTCCAGGCAGGTGGACGCACCTTCGTGATGCAGGATGCACAGGGTGGGCGTTTCAACGAGGCGGACGTGACCCGTATGAGCAATTCGGTGCGCACCGAACCTTCCGTTTGATGCGGGGGATCGCATCGGTCGGAGGCCTGCTGTGTGCCTTGGTGGTCCAGGCGCAACCGGTGGATCGTGTCTGGGCGGACGGTTTGGAGGCCTACTGGGACCGCATCAATGCGGAGTATCGGGATACTGCACATAGCCCCCTGTTGCCCGAGGACCTCGCCGTGTTCACGGAGCTCGATCGATATGCCCCGGACCCACAGTTCCGCATTCTGGCGCGCTACCACGCACGTAAAGGCAAGCCTTTCGGTATGCGTACCTCCACGGATCGGCTACCCCTGTACGAGTCCGTTGGCATCCTCTCCTTCCGGATCAATGGGGTGAAGGAGCACTTGACCGTATATCGGAACATCGAGCTGAGCAAGCGACCGGAATACGCGGACCACTTGTTCGTTCCCTTCACGGACCTCACGAATGGAGGTACCACCTATGGCGGTGGCCGCTACCTGGATCTGGAAGCGCCCTTGGGCAAGGAAGTGGAAGTGGATCTGAATCGCGCGTACAATCCCTATTGCGCCTATGGTGGGCGCTACAGCTGCCCTGTCCCACCGATGGAGAACCACTTGAAGGTCCACGTCGAAGCAGGGGTGAAGGCCTTCGGGCCGGCGGGACATTAGTACGAAGCCCGCAACCTCTTGGCACTGCGTGCGTAAACAGCCATCCAACAACTGGGAAAGCTGCTCGGGAAGTTGTATCCTTGCAGACTGTTGAGACCCCATTTCGCCATGCGCTTGCTACCCACGCTACTTGCTCTTGCCCTCGGTCTGCCCGGTCTGGCCGGTACCATCGTCCTCGAAGGCCACTTCCAAGGCAAGAACCTGTTCATCCAAAACCCGTTCTCCGAAGCGGGTGTGGGCTTTTGCGTGTTCGAGATCACGGTGAACGATCAGATCGCCACCGATGAGATCAATTCCAGCGCGTTCGAGGTGGACATGAACAACTTCGGTCTGAAGGTCGGCGATGCCGTGGTGGTGAAGATCAAGCATAAGGATGGGTGCACGCCCGTGGTGCTCAACCCCGAAGTGCTCAAACCACGCAGCACGTTCGATATCGTGAAACAGTCCATCGCATCGGACGGGACCTTCACATGGTCCACCACCAACGAGACCGGCGAACTGCCCTACGTGGTGGAGCAGAAACGCTGGAACAAATGGGTGAAGGTGGGCGAGGTGATGGGCGCCGGCAAACCCGGTGAGCATACGTACAGCTTCAAGGTGACGCCGCACCATGGGGAGAACACCTTCCGCGTGAAGCAGGTGGACCTGACCAAGAAGGCGCGCTACAGTGAGGCGGTGCGTCATACGGACAGCAGTGTGGCCATGGTCACCTGGAGCCCGGTCAAGCCCAAGGACGTCATCACATTCAGCGGCAATACGCTGTATGAGATCTATGACCAGTATGGGAACATCGTGAAACGCGGTTATGGCAACAGCATCGATGTGACCACCTTGAAGAAGGACATGTACTACCTGAACTACGACAACAAGACGGGTGAGACGTTCATCAAGCGTTGATTCTGCGAGCCATGAAGACCTCGCGTTTGCTCGTAGCCGCCGTTTCGGCTTCAGTTCTCTGGCTGGGGTGTAAGAAGGAGGAGAAAGAGGACCAAGTACAGCAGGCTGTGCTTCCCGCTGTGACGGTAGCTGATTATTTGGGCGAGTACACTGCGAGCGCCCAAGGATCCAGTGCGACCTTCGTCATGAATGTCTTCTCGGGTGGTGGTAATGACCTACGGCTGGTATCCACGTGGGGTCTGTATACAGGTCAGGAAGAGGTGTCGGCCACGTTCTCCAATAACAACCTATCAGTTGCGGAGCAGGAGTTCTATGCGGTGTCAATCGGCACCTCTGGCAGCACGCGCAGAACCGTTTCTGGAAGCGGCACCAGGAGTGGGAACACATTGCAATTGAACCTGACGTTCTCCACCTACTATACGCCTGAGCTTGGAGGAGGGTTGTACGCATCACAAGTGCGGAACATTTCCGCGTTCAGGAACTGAAATAGCGATCGCGGCTCTACTGGCCGATCGGTCAACAACAAGCCCCCTTATTCTTGGAGCATTTCCTCCGCATCGAGCACATCGGCATCGCCGTGAAGGACCTGGGCGAGGCCGAGGCGCTGTACACCCGCTTGCTGGGCGTGGAACCTTACAAGCGGGAGGCGGTGGAGAGCGAAGGGGTGATCACTTCCTTCTTCCGCACCGGCCCCAACAAGATCGAGCTGTTGGAGAGCACGCGTGCAGACGGCCCGATCGCCAAGGCCATCGAGAAGCGGGGGGAGGGCATCCATCACATCGCCTTCGAAGTGGCGGACATCCGGGCGGAGATGGCACGGCTACGGACCGAGGGCTTCACCCTGTTGAACGAGGAGCCCAAGCGGGGGGCGGACAACAAGCTGGTCTGCTTCGTGCATCCCAAGAGTGCGGGAGGGGTGTTGGTCGAGCTGTGCCAGGAGGTGCACGATTGAACATGGCAACACGGAAGGAGACCGCAGCGTTCATCCTCGCTCAGTTCGGCCATCCCGAGCGGTTCACGGTGAAGGCCATGTTCGGCGAGTTCGCACTGTACGCGGATGGCAAGCCGGTGGCCTTCATTTGCGATGATCGATTGTTCGTGAAGATCATGCCCGAAAGCGCTGACCTTGAAGGCCGCTGTGAGCGTGCGCCGGCTTACCCTGGATCGAAGGACTACTACCTGGTCCCAGAGGATATCATCACCGGGGAAAGGAGGTTGGCGGTCATCCTGCTGCGGATCAGCGAAGCACTTCCCATGCCGAAGGCGAAGAAGAGGCCGGTGAAGAAGTGATCTCAGGAGAGCAGCTTCAGCCGATCGACGAGTGCGATCACATCCTCCTTCTCCAGTTCCAAGTGCTCGGCGTGCAACCCTGCAGCGCGCGCACCATGCACGTGTTGGATGCTATCGTCGATGAAGAGGGTGCGTGCAGGGTCGGCCTCGTGCTTCTCGAGCACATGCAGAAAGGACGCAGCATCCGGCTTGCGTAACCCGATCTCGCAGCTATAGTAGGCACCATGGAACAGATCCTTGAAGTGCGCGACCCCGTTCTCACGAGCGATGATGGCCTCGAACGCAGGCACGTGGATGGCGTTGGTGTTGCTCAGCAGCAATACCTGGTAGCGTTCCTTCAGTCGTTCCACCAAGTGGATGCGTTCTTGCGGTACGGAACCGAGCATGGAGTTCCAGCAGGTATCGATCTGCGGATCGGTGATGTCCGGCCGGAAGAGTTGGCGTATGCGATCACGGAACTCGGCAGGGCTAAGATCCCCGGTCTCCAAGCCATCGAACAGGTGGTCCTGCTTGGCTTTGCTGTACAGCGAATCGAAGTCGGAAAAGCCCAGCTCTTGGAAGGCGCGCGCAGAGGCATGGTAATCCACATCGATGAGCACACCGCCCAGATCGAGGAGTAGGGTGTCGTAGTGTTGTTCCACGGCGCGCGAAGGTACCGGGTGGGTCCTACATTTGCCGCCCGACCGGGCCCATAGCTCAGCGGTCAGAGCAGGGGACTCATAATCCCTTGGTCGCAGGTTCAAATCCTGCTGGGCCCACCACGTGTTCGCTCAATAGGGCCTTACGGCACTAACGCGCATGAACACGTCGTCCACCATGAATCGCGCCTGAAGGTCCTTGTTCCAGAGGTAGAACTTCAGCGTTTCATCATCTGCCAGTGCAGGCACGGGGATGCGGTATTCGATCTGTTGCCAATGGTCGTTCTTCTGGCCCGGAAGTGGGTTGATCCGGAACGGTTCATAGTATGCCGGGTCGCGTCCTTCGGCTTGGACCACGGTGATGCCCAAGGCTGGACCGCTTTCGCCAGCCACCGCTTCGTAACGCTGGTAACCCACCTCCAAGAACAGGTCCCGATCCGGTGGGATGATCCCAGGTGGAACGGTGAAGGTGATGCCGAACTCATGATCCTCGTCATACACACAGACATGCTTGCCAGTGAACGCTTTGGGGTCTTCCACCCGATGTCCACCGCCCCAATAGGTGCATGGGTTATCAAGGTCGCAGCTCTCCTCGATGATCACGTCCATGCCGTTGGGGTGATAGGGCGCTTCTTGATAGTTCCCGCCCAGTTGGCCGCGGTCCTGGGGAGCATGCCGTCCGAATGCCCAGACGTATTTGGCCCGGTCCATACACTCATGATGCAGGATGTGGGTGTGGTACTGCCAGAGTTGGAAGAGGTGGAGCACGATACAGGCCACGATGAATAGCCGGGCGAGGATCCATGTGCGTGTGGTGGTGCGTTGGAGCAATAGTGCCATGGGGATGGCCAGTACGGGATAATGGTCCACAAAGACCCGGGCCCCGAATCCACTTCCGTAGTACCAGATCCACCAGCTGCTGATGACATACACGTTGGACACCCAGTACACCAAGAGCCAAGCTGCACGAGTGCGGTCCCATCGCCACAAGAGCAAGGTGCCGATGCCGGAGAGCAGCAGTACCGGTGTCCACAGGAAAAGCCCGCGGCGGAACCCGAACAGGACTTTGAACACCTCGGGGCGGTCCCACAAGAAACCCTCTCCGCCATAGCCGTATTCCAGCCAGTTGCCGGTCTGAAGTTTCCAGAGCAGTGGCTGGATGCCGATCACCAAAGCCGAGGCAAGCATGGCTCCGAGGGCCGTGCCGGGATGCACACGTAGGCGGGTCAGCAGGGTGGTCAGGTCCTTTCCGGCCACCACGGGGATGGCCAGGAGAAGCAGGCCATTGACGGGACGAATGAGCACGATGAGACCGAAGAGCGCGCCAGCCACCACGGACCATCGTAGATCAGCGCCGGTGGCAATGCGCTGCACCAGTAACAGGAAGATGGCAATGGCGCAGAAGGAGTGGATATGCGACCAAGCAGGTTGGAACCCGGCCATCTGGAGCAGGGTGGATCCGAGGCCGAAGGCCAGCACCACCCACGCGATCACCCCTTCGCGGATACCCAGCCCGATCAGCAGTGCGCGTAGGGCGAGCAACCCCAAGAGCAAATAACACCATGCCCCGATGAACAAGGCCTTCATCTCGTATTCGCTCAGCCCGTTCCTTGGAGCGTCGGGGTCTGTGAGCGCCAAGGCGTGACCGACCGCGAACCACGGGGCCATGGTCACAGCGGTTCCAGCGAAGTACTTATTGAGCGTGCCGTTCGGCGTGCGCTTCACATACTCCCATTGGAACGGTTCGTGGCCCAGGTCATGGCGGAGGAAGATCGCTTGCAGGTATCCATAGTACCCTTTGGCATCGCTTCGGATGGTGCCCTTCCAGCCTTGACCATCCCCGCCTTGCCAAGACCCCCCTATGCTCAACACGGCTGTGAACAGCACTACCAGGCCTATGGCCATGAGCGCGCTGGGTGGATGGATCGACCTCAAGGAAGGGGATCGGTTTGCTTCTTTCGAGGCTGTGAAGATGGTAAGGAACAGTTGAATCCGTAGGATGAAGTTCCGCCTCGACCCCAACGGCTACTTTCGCACTGGTACGCCAACGCGCGTTCCTGTCACATCATGAAGAAGGTCATCGTCACCGGGGGAGCCGGGTTCATTGGATCGCACACGGTGGTGGAACTGCTTGCGGCGGGGTACGAGCCGGTCATCGTGGACGACTTGCGAAACAGCGAGGAGGGCGTGCTGAAGGGCATTGCTGCGATCACCGGTCGCTCACCACGGTTCCATCGGGTGGATTGCAACGACCGCATGGCGTTCGACCGGGTGTTCCGAGAGGAGGGGCAGGTGCATGGGGTGATCCATTTCGCAGCATACAAGGCGGTGGGCGAGAGTGTGTCGGAACCGTTGAAGTACTATCACAACAACGTCGGCTCGTTGACCGTGTTATTGGGTCTGATGGCCGAACATGGGGTGAAGCGGCTGGTATTCTCTTCCAGTTGCACGGTATATGGCCAACCGGAGCAGTTGCCGGTGACCGAATCATCCCCCGACCGCAATGCCAATTCACCTTACGGATACACCAAGGTGGTCTGTGAGCAGTTGTTACGTGACCAGTGCCACGCCGATCCCTTGCTTCAAGCCGTGCTGCTGCGCTATTTCAATCCCATCGGAGCACATCCTTCAGGCCACATCGGCGAGCTTCCATTGGGCGTGCCGAACAACCTGGTTCCATTCGTGACGCAGACCGCAGCGGGAATACGCAAGCAACTCATCGTACATGGGGCGGACTACGCCACGCGCGACGGTAGTTGTGTGCGGGACTACATCCATGTGGTCGACCTGGCGCGGGCACATGTGATGGCCTTGGACTGGATGGCTGGTAAGGTGGGATCGGTGTGCGAGGTCTTCAACCTGGGTACGGGAGAAGGGAACACGGTCCTGGAGGTGGTGCATGGTTTCGAGGAGGCCACGGGCGTGAAGGTTCACCATAGCATCGGCCCACGCAGACCGGGCGATGTGGAGAGTGTGTATGCCGAGACCAGCAAGAGCCGCGACGTGCTGGGCTGGACCTGTACCTACGGGTTGAAGGACGCGCTACGCGATGCGTGGAACTGGCAGCAGCGGCTGGGTGCATGAAGCGATCGCTGCTCGTGATGCTGTTGGTATGCGCAGTGGTACGTGCGCACGGGCAGCCTCCGGCCGTGGACGACACTGCTGACCGTCTGCAGTGGTTCCAAGACGCCAAGCTGGGCATCTTCATCCACTGGGGTATCTATAGCGTGGATGGCGTGGACGAGAGTTGGAGCTTCTACAACAAGAAGATGACCCATGCCGATTACATGAAGCAACTCGACGGCTTCACGGCGAGCAAGTACGATCCGGCGGCCTGGGCGGAACTGATCCAGAAGAGCGGCGCGAAGTATGCGGTGATCACCACAAAGCACCATGATGGTGTTGCGATGTGGCCGACCGGTATCGGGTATTCCATGCCCGATATGCCGCAGCTCGTGGCCTTGAACACGGTGTACAACCACCGGGTGGAACAGAAGTTGATCCAGCCGCTCTTCGGAGCGCTTCGGGAGCGCGGGCTGAAATGCGGCGCCTACTATTCACTCATCGACTGGTCGTATCCCGACTATCCTGCGCATGTGGAAGGCCAAGACCGGTACGATCCGAAAGTGGACAAAGCCCGTTGGAAGGACTTTATCCGGTACAACAGTGCTCAGATCGATGAGCTGTCCCGGTGGCTGAACCCCGACCTCTGGTGGTTCGATGGTGATTGGGAGCACAGCGCGGAAGAATGGGAAGCGGCCAACGTGCGCGCGATGATCCTTGAAAGGAACCCGAAGGCTATCATCAACGGACGGCTGGCAGGCTACGGCGACTATGCCACGCCGGAGCAGAACATCCCCGTGGAAACGCCGAAGACACCCGCATGGGAGCTGTGCATGACCATCGGCGATCAATGGGGCTGGCAACCGCAGGATACCAACTACAAAAGCACGCACGACCTCATCCACATCTTCGCGGATGTGATCGGCCACGGCGGCAACCTGCTGCTGAACATCGGTCCGAAGGAGGACGGCTCCATTCCACTGGGACAGGTCAAGCGCTTGGAAGAGATCGGGCAGTGGAACGCGAAGCACGGCGAAGCCATCTTCGGCACGCGCGCCGGATTGCCCAACGGCCACTTCTTCGGGCCCACGACGCTTTCGCAGGATAGCACCACGCTTTATCTCTTCCTGGCCAACGGCATGAGCGGCAGCGTGGAGATCAAGGGGCTGGTGAACAAGATCGTTTCGGCCGAAGTGGTGGGAACGAACACCCAGCTCAAGCACCGCGTCGTAGGCAAGATCAGCTGGAGCAAGGTGCCGGGACTGGTCTTCATCGATGTGCCAGAGGAAGCCGCCGACCAGTGGATGACGGTACTGAAGGTGAAGTTGGACGGACCAGTGAGGCTGTACCGGGGGGAGGGGGGGTATTGAGCCCACTCCGCTCACCCAGTGATCTCAACCAAGGATTCGCCTTTCGCGAACATATCCA